>Ga0209526_10001257_pt1 | contig 16904 bp, 20 predicted proteins | sample JacPinW_OM2H0_M1_FD_188566 | JGI IMG/M metagenome (GOLD analysis project Ga0209526, IMG submission 188566) | Forest soil microbial communities from Algoma, Ontario, Canada - Jack Pine, Ontario site 1_JW_OM2H0_M1 (SPAdes) (version 2) | ecosystem: Environmental > Terrestrial > Soil > Boreal... | reverse complement strand
TCACCCCGGAGGACAACCCCTACGAAGCCGGGCTTGGGTTCGCGGTGCGCCTGGGCAAGCCCGCCGACTTCATCGGGAAGGAGGCCCTCGTCCGGGCGAAGGCCGACGGAGTCAGCCGGCGCCTGCGTCCGTTGCTCCTCGAGGACGGTCAGGCCGTCGCCCTCGGTGGCGAACCGGTCCGGTTGGATGGCCGCATCGCCGGCCGCGTCACGAGCGGCGGCTATGGATACACGATCGAGCGCAGCATCGCCTATGCGTACCTTCCGTCGGACCAGGCGGCGCCGGGCACGACCGGCGAGGTCCAGGTATTCGGCCGGTGGGTGCCGGCCGTGGTGGCGCGCGAACCGCTTTACGACCCGAGCGGCGAGAGGATCCGGTCCTGAGCGAGCGCGATGAGCTCGTGGCGTTTGCCCTGGAGCTCGCCGACGCGGCCGACCGGATCTCGATGCGATATTTTCGCCGCCAGCCGCGGGTGGATCGAAAGCCGGACCGCACCTTCGTCACCCAGGCGGACACGGCGATCGAACTGGACCTGCGGGAGCGGATCGAACGCCGATATCCCACCCACGGCGTGCTCGCGGAGGAATTCGGCGACCGCACCTCGAACCAGGAGATCCGCTGGATCATCGATCCGATCGACGCCACCCACAGCTACCTACGGGGCGTCCCCGTGTTCGCGACGTTGATCGCGCTCGAGCGCGCCGGGGTGTTGGAGCTGGGGGTGATGTCGGCGCCGGCGATGCCCGAGCGCTGGCACGCGGTCCGCGGCGGCGGCGCCTGGTCGGGCAAGCGACGCCTCCACGTATCGAAGATTTCGCAGCTCGAAGACGCGCAGATCTTTTACGCCTCGCGATCCGCCTTCGCGGCGGCCGGCAAGGAGCGTGGCTTCGACGCCGTGATCCGTTCCGCCTGGCGGGACCGCGGTTTCGGGGATTTCTGGGGGTACGCGCTCGTCAGCGAGGGCGCCGGCGAAGCCATGATGGAGCCGGAGCTCTACTCCTGGGATCTCGCCGCGCCGCTGATCGTCATCGAAGAGGCCGGTGGACGCCTGACCGACTTCAAGGGACAGCGAACCTACGCGGGCGGAAACGCGGTGGCCAGCAACGGTTTGCTGCATGACGTGATCCTGGAAAAGCTCAATGCATGAATCGCGCCGCGTTCGCCGCGACGGGAAGCATCGCGTCGGCAAAGGCGTCGATAAATTGGCGGACCAGTAGCCCCTCCGGGTCGTGATCCGGGTTGATCTCCGTGATGACGAGGGCGGCCAGCTTTGGTGACGCGACAAACACGCGCAAGCACCGCATGGCATCACCGAAGGAGAGCGCGTCATAGTGCGGCCAGTTCGCCAGCGGAATTTCGGCGGAATCCATCACGTCGACGTCAAAATGGACGGCGATCGCCGCCGCGCGCTCCTCGAGGCGCCCTCGGGCCTCGGCCGCAAACTCTGCCGGTCGGGCGTCCATCGACGTCACGGGATATTGCAGCATCGCGGATTTCTCGAGCAGGCGCGCTTCCTCGGGCTCGATCTCGTACGGCTGAAAGCCAAACAGGGCGATCCGGTCTTGCGGGAGAAGGGGGAATCGCGGACCGAGGTGGGCCAGCTCCGGGTCGCCCTCGCCAATCATGTGGGCCATCCCCATCGAGTCGAAGATGCCCGAACGGGTCGTGTCGGGTGTGGTCAGGTCGGCATCGCCGTCGAAGTAGATCAGGCTAAGGTCGGGTTGCCGGCGCAGCAATCCGGCGATAACCCCGACCGTGATCGTGCAATCGCCGCCGAGCACGAGCGGGACGAGGTCCCGTTCAACCGCCCCCGTGACGGCATCAGCGACCTGGCGGGCGACCTTGACCACGCGTGAGGCGTTCTGCCGCTTGCGATTGGCCGGGTCGGGCTTGAAGCGAGCGACCGGGAGATCGCCGAGGTCTTCCAGTTCCAGGCCGGCGGCTCGAAGTGCTCCGACGAACCCGGCCCTCCGGAGCACGGACGGTGCCTTCTCCTGGCCGGGGCCATGCGCACCGGCGCTCGACGGAACGCCGATCAAGCCAAGCCGCATGCCGTCTACGCTACCTCGACTCGAACCAGCGTGTGCGAACCATCACGAAGCATCCGCCGCAGCCCCTCCGGAGTGGTTGCGCCCCACATTCCCCATCGCTCGACGATCAGGTTGGTGACGGCGGGGTCGAGCTCGGTTCCGTTGATGAAATGGATCCGTCCTTCAACTGACTGGTGCGTGCCTGGAATGGTCAACCGGACCCACGGATCTTTGCGCCAGCGGCTGACGCGAAGCGCGAAGGCGTAATTGAAAAGGTAGAGCTCGCCGTCCGGCGTCACGATGAACCAGACGCGAACCGCCCCTTCTCGCCCGTCCTCGCGTGAGCCCACGACCAGCTCATCGGTGCCGTCGAGCGCTTGCCGGAACGGTGGCGGGAGCACGCACGTCAGAATAGGCCGGTGACCCGGGTGGTCCTGCTCGCCCTCGACGGCTTCCCCCATCGCGCCATCAGCGCCAACCTCACGCCGCGGATGTGGGATTTCGCGCAGCGAGGTGGTCGCGCCCCTGCTGGTGGGACGACCGACCTCCCCTCCTCAACCGATCCGGGATTCTGCTCCCTGTTGACCGGATGCAAGCCGCCGACGCACGGGGTTCGAACCACCGCTTGGCGCTACGGCAAGCTGCCGGCCTGGGCCGGTCTCGAGACGCCGCGCGTGCCGACCATCTTTGACGCATGCAGCGCGGCGGGGATTCGCACCGCGGCGATCGTTGGCGACGACCGTGGTCTGCTGTGCACCGGATCGGCCGACCTTCGCTGGCCCCCGGGCGGCGTCATTCCGCCCGAGACACCCTTGGATGCGCACGGCTACCCCGCGAACACGGCCGTCCGGCCGCAGCTGCTGCAGGCGTTAAGCGAGGAGACGAATGGCTTCGTCTTTGGACACTTGAACGAATCGGACACCGCGGGGCATGACGATGGCCCGGAGAGCCGGGCCGCCCGGGCCTGCTATCGCGCTACGGACCAGCTGGTCGGCGAGCTGCTCGACACGCTGGCCGGCGGCTGGGCGGACACCGTCGTCGTGATCGTCTCCGACCATGACATGCAGTCGCGGAACGCGTCGATACCGATCGACCCGCTGACGGACAACGTGTACGGCTGGTTCGAGGGCTACGTCCCGGACGGCGGCGCCGCCCTGGTTCATCTCGCGCCCGGTGTCGATCGGGAGCAAGCGAGCGGGGCCCTGCAGCGCATGGACGGCGTCGAAACCTGCCTGGCGATGAGCGACTCCGTGGTCATCGTCGGAGCCAAGCCGGGACGAATCTTCGATTGGGGCCTGCTTCCCGTCGGAGGCTTCCACGGCGGCCCGCTCACCGCACGCACGGTCGCGCTGGTCGGCGGCGGGCATCCGGCCGTCACGCAGATCGCGGACGCCATCCGGGCGACACGACCCCACCTTGCCGACTGGGCACCGACGATCGCTCCCCTTCTGGGTATCGACCTCGGCCGCGTCGATGGCGTGAACCTGGTCGGTTAGCTCGCCAGCGCGGGCATCGGCATACGACGGGCGAGAAAGGCGCGGACCCGCTGGTCGGCACCGGCAAGGATTTCTGGTCCGTGGCCGAAGTAGGCTTGCTCGAAGCGCAGTGCCTGCAGCCGTTGCGGCGCCCGCATCGCGGTTCGATGCGACTGGTTGACGGTCCATGGTGGCGTCCGCAGCCCGCGCTCGTTGTTCAGCACGTCACCCAAAAAGAGCGCGGACTCCGATGCCGAGTAGAGACAAATGCTGCCCGGCGTGTGCCCGGGTCCGTGCAGGACGGTGAGGCCGGCGATCGTCTCCCCGTCCTGGAGGAGCCGCGTGTCGCCGCCGGCGCAGCTCACCACGTAACGCGCCAGCCGTGACGGCAGCCGGTCGGCCAGCCCCCAGAACGTCATTCGCTCTCGGGGTCGACCCGCCTGCAGATACGGTGCGTCGGCCTCGTGGACGGCCAGGCGCGCGCCGGTCGCCTGGCAAAGCGCAAACGCGCTGCCGGCGTGATCGATGTGGTGGTGCGTGAGAATCACCCAGTCGATCCTTCCCCGGCGTTGTTCCTCGACGAAGCGAAGCACGGCCCGGAAGCTGCCGGTGTAGCCAGGATCGATGACGGCCAGCCCGTCTCCGCTCTCATAGAGGTATGCCTGCGCGCCGCGGACGCCAGGGATCCGCTGGATCATGACCGTACATCCGCATTCTCGCTCACACCCTTGTGGGCTGGATGCCCGGCGGGGGCACCTCGACCGGTGCCGGGGGCGGCTCCTGGATTTCCGGCTGCGCCGGCGGTGGCGCCAGCTCAGGCCCCGGCGGATCTCCCACCTCCGGCTGTCCGGGGTTGGGAATCACGGGGTCGGGCGTGCCGGGAATGCGCGGCTGAGTTGGAATGGGTTGCATGATTAGCATTTTAGCCGACAGACCTACTATAATGTTTACGCACTAGTATCGATCTGAACAGCGCGAAGGGAAGGAAGGAGGGCGTTATGGATTCGGCTCCCCGGGCTTCGGCCACGGATTCGACTCGGACCACAGCGGCGAACGGCAACGGCCGGCGCGGCGTGATCGACCTGGCCCGGTTGGCGGTCGAGGACGTCATCCGCTTAGTTCAGCAAGAGATTCAGCTGGCGAAGATCGAACTTCGCGAAATGCTCATCAGCAATGTCAAGGCCGCGATCTTTCTCGGCGCAGCCGCGTTCTGCGCGATGCTTTTTCTGATCATGCTGCTCGTCACCATCGCGCTCTGGATTCCAAACCACGCGCTGGCCGGTCTGATCGAGACCGTCGTGTTCCTGCTGCTGGCCGTTATCCTCGGGCTCGTCGGGAAGCGCATGTTGAAGATCGGGCCGCCGCCCAAGACGATGACTACGCTGAAGGAGGACGCCGAGTGGGCCAAACAAGTTCTGAAGCGAAACGGGAAGTAGAGCAGACCCGCGCCCATCTCGGGGAAACGCTCGAGGCGCTGCAGCTCCGCGCGAAACGCAACCTTGATATCAAAACGCAGCTCCAGACCAACCGCGCGCTCCAGTTCGCCATCGGTGGGCTGGTCCTCGCCGTCACCGGTTTTGCCGTGTTCGGCTATCGCACGCGACGACGCCGCTCGACCGCCGAGCAGCTCGTTCGCAAACTCAAGTTGACTGACCTCCGCAGCCGGCTGGAGGATTTCCGAGACGATACGAAAGCCTGGGCGTCCGCGCAGAAGCGGATCGTGAAGGCCGACGGGAAGACGAAGGTCGAAGTCCAATCCAAGGAGAGCATCGCGCGGCGCCTGCTGGTCAGCGCCGCCGAGGCCGCGCTGACGGCGCTGGCCGCGGGGTACGCCCGGCGGATCATCGGCGGCGCCAGCACCCCACCCGAACGCGGGCACGCGGCCGTCTCGAAGAAGCGATAGGCAACAGTCCCTCGACTCCACCCCAGGGGGGCCCCGGGGCTGACGTGCGCCCGTCCACACCGCAGCCACCCTCTCCGTCTGGCGGAGGCCAGGGTCTCAAGTCTGCCTCCCCCTCTGGGGGAGGCCAGGGTCTCAAGTCTCCCTCCCCCTCTGGGGGAGGGCAGGGTGGGGGTGCCCGCAAGCGCGCCTCGGCGGCGAAGCCGGCCGGCTGGCGCCCCGGTTGGTTCGACAAGCGGCTCGCCTGGCTGCAGAACCGGCGCAACTGGATCGTGCTGGTGGGCGTCGCCGCTGGCTTGATGCTCTTGCTGGTGCTTGGCACCTTCGCCTATGCCTTCGCTACACTGCCCGACCCCAGCAAGCTCGATCTCACCGGCGGTAGCGTGGTCATCAAGGATCGTAACGGCGCGTTGATCGAAGCGCGGAACGCGCAAGGCGCGCGCGTCAGCCCGGTCAAGCTAGGGCAGATCAGCCCATTGCTGCGCAACGCCACCATCGCGGTCGAAGACAAGAACTTCTACCATCACGGTGGCATCGATTGGGCTCGCGTGATCAAGGCGGGCGTGATCGACACCATCGCGCGCCGGCCGGAACAGGGCGCCAGCACCATCGATGAGCAACTGGCCAAGATCGCCGTCCTCCAGTCACCCAAGAAGTCGATCCTCGTCAAGCTGCGGGAGGCGATGGTCGCGACCTCGCTCGAGTCGCGCTACACCAAGGACCAGATCCTGGAGACCTACCTCAACGCCATCTTCTACGGGCACCACGCCACCGGCATCGAGGCGGCGTCCCAGGTCTATTTCGGGAAGCACGCCAGCGAGCTCACCCTGGCCGAGGCCTCGATGCTCGCCGGCCTACCCAATGGGCCCAGCTACTACGATCCCCTGCTGCACAACGACCGGGCCAAAGTCCGGCAGGCCATCGTCCTCGACGCCATGGTGCGGGAGAAGATGATCGACCAGGCGCAGGCCGACGAGGCGAAGAACGCGCCGCTGAATTTTGTCTTCAAGGAGAACCGCAGCAGCCAGGCACCCCACTTCGTCGACTTCGTCTTCGAGCAACTCGATAGTCTCTACGGCCCCAGCGTCGTCAACAAGGGTGGCTTCGTCGTCAAGACGACGATCGATCTGAAGCTGCAGCAGGCGGCCGTACACGCGGTCGCGGTCGGCCAGCAGCGGCTGGGCTCGTTGGGTGCCGATAACGGTGACTTCCTGGCGATCGATCCGAAGACGGGCGAGATCCTGGCGATGGTCGGCTCGGCCGACTTCTTCAACAATGACATCCAGGGCCAGTTCAACGTCGTGACCGGGTTGCGCCAGCCGGGCTCATCCTTCAAGCCGTATGCGTATGAGCAGGCGTTCAAGTCGCACAAGCTCACCATGGGCAACATGCTCGACGATACGTCGCGTCACTTCGCCGGGGGCCAGTTCCATGACTTCGACTTCCGCGACATGGGCATGATCACCGCGCACCAGGCCTTGCTGCTGTCACGCAACATCCCGGCGCTCGAGACCATGCAAACCGCGGGCGTCGACAGCGTCGTCAACCTCGCCCACCAGATGGGCATCACCAGCAACCTCAAGAGCGAGGTGACCACCGCGATCGGCTCCAGCGAGGTTCGCCTGCTCGACCACGCGGTCGGCTACGGCGTCTTTGCCAACGGTGGGACGCGACATGACCCCGTGTCGGTGCTCGAGGTCCAGGATTCGCAGGGGCACACCCTCGATAAGCCGAATGCGCCGCAGGCCAAGCAGGTGATCACCGCCCAGGAGGCGTACCTGATCACCTACATCCTCAAGGATTACTCGAGCCAATGGAACCTCGGGTGGAACAAGCCGTTCGCCGGCAAGTCCGGGACGACGAACGACTACCACGATGCCTGGATGATGGCCTACTCGCCCAACCTGGTGATCGGCGCCTGGGTTGGCCACACCGGCCCCGGCGACCAGAACATGCACGGCGTTTTCGGCACCATGGTGGGAAGCTCAGTGCTCAAGGATTTCATCAACACGGGCCTCAGTCAGGCGAACTTCAAGGTGGAGAGCTTCCAGCGGCCCAGTGGCCTGGTCGACGGTACGGCTTGCCAGAGCAATGCCAACGTCGCGCCCTCCAGCTCGCCATCCGCCTCGCCGTCATCGGGCGGCTCGAGCAACAGCTCCGAAAAGGAGCTCTACCTTCCGGGAACGGAGTGCAAGGCCGCTCCGACGCCTTCAGCGTCGGCCACCCCCTCCCCCAGCCCCTCGCTACTCCCCTCGATCCTTCCAAGTCCGAGCGATCTGCTGCCAACTCCCACCCCGAGCGCGAGCGCGACCCCCGCCCCGACGCCGACGCCTTCGGCGCCGGCGGCCAGCGCCACCGCAAGTCCGTAGGGTTGACCCATAGAATGGGCCCGATGGCCAAGAAACCTGCCAAAAAGCCGGCCGCGAAGTCCCCGCATCGGGAGAATCTGGTCGAACGGCTCGCCGAGGAAGTCGAGGCGCGCTTCCTCGAAGGTGCGGAAATGGCGACCGAGACGACCTCAGCCGAAACCAACATCGCACTGGCGGCACTCGCCGCGATCGAGGGCCCGCGCGAGCCCAAGGCAAAGTCGGAGGCAAAGCCCACCCACGGCAAGCGCAAAAGCCCAACGGTTCGATCCAAGAAGCGCTAATCCGTTTGCGCCCTACGACCGCGAGATCCGGCGCTTAGACGCGCACTTGCGCAGCCTCGACGCCCGCGGCTGGTCCGCGCCGAGCCATTGTCGCGGCTGGTCGGTCAAGGATGTCGTGGCCCATCTCTCCACCGATGAGCTCTACAACCAGGCGTGCCTGGATGGGACGCTGGACCAGCTGCCCTCGAGCAGCGGGCTCGAGGGATGGAACGGTCGGGGCGTACGGGTACGCCGGGCGATGAACCCGCTCGAGGTGTTGCAGGAGTGGGAGGCCCGCCAGGCACTGGTCCGCCGCGCCTGGGGCAGGATCGGGCTCGACGGGACGATCGAGACCAGCGTCGGCCGCTATCCGCTCCGGCTGCAGGTCTGGCACCTGGCGCGGGAGTACGCCATCCATGCCGACGACATCCGCGTCCCGATGTCGCAGCCCGAGCGGCGCGCGCAGCTGCGCTGGCGCATCCGATTCGGCCTGTTCGCTGCCAGGGAAGAGGACGATCCCGTCAACGCCGAGTTACGCGGTGACGAGGTCCACCTCCGACTGAACGGGGCCGTGCACCGGCTCGAAACGGAGACCTTCATGGCTTATCTCACGAACCGGCCCCAGCAACTGAAAGATCGCGGCCAGCGCGCCATCGTCCGAAAGCTGGGCGCGACCGGCTAACCTGACGGAGATGCCGAAGCAACAGTATCTTTGCGAGCATTGCGGTCGTCGGGTCTTCGCCGAGCGCGGACCGCTGACGGTCTTGAAGCTCTGCCGGTCCTGCTTCGAGAAGGCGCGCGCGGAACAACGGTCAACGGCGCCGAAAGACGAAGGCGCGCACAAAGACCGTTCGTGAGATCTCTCCGACCAGTTCGAACCCGGTCGCACTAGCGACCCGCAGCCATTCTCGGCGAGAGAAGAAATGAAACGCGCCCGGGCCAAAGGCGGCCAGGTTCCACGGGTCCCGCAGATGTTCGACCAGGAGCAGGCGTCCGCCCGGCTCCAGCACCCGCCATGCCTCGCGAAAGAAGGCCTCTTTGGCGGCGGCGCGCCGAAGTTCGTGCGCCGCAAAGATGGTGAAGACCGCGTCGGCGGAGCCGCTCGAGAGCGGTAGTTTGCGGAAGTCCGCCCGGATCGCGCCGGCCGTGGCCCCCGCCTCGGCCCGGGCGCGGGCGATCGACGGCTCAGGCATTTCGTCGCGATCGTAGATGTCGAGAATCGTCAGGGCCCCGTCGGGATAAAGGCGGCGCAACGCCTCGCTGGTCTCATCGAGGCCGGCATGAACGTTGACCAGGCGCTGCGGGCGGCTCTCGAGCAGGTCGCGGATCCATTGCCACCGGTAGAGACTCGAGAGGTCGTAGACGTAGTAGGAAACGGCCAGCGACGTTGCCAGCCAGAAGACCCCGACCAGCGCGCCGGCGATCAGGAGCTCCGCGACCACCGGCGACGGATGCAGCACGACGTCGAGCACCACCACGGCCGCCGCGGCCATGATCGCGGCCAGATAGAGGCTCCAGTTGTATCGAACGATCTGCAGCACGCCGTCGAATGGGCCGCGCGGCCCCCGCTCGGCGGTGGCGCTCATGCCGCGGCCTCCAACCGCTCGACCACGCCCCGCTCCCATCGATACGGCACGTTCTCGACGTGGAACGCGTTGGCCAGGACGGGCGGAACTTCGTTGAACGGCTTGCGCTCGAGAAATGTCGCCTTGCGCACGTCCACGGCAATCGGCTGGGGCTCCCAGTGCGATCGTGTCGCCCGGATCATGACCATCGAGTGGGTCTCGCGCTCGTAGTCGAAGGTATAGGGTAGCGGGCCGGCGAATCGGCGGGCATCGTCGAGCGTGGCGAATGGCGACCCAGCCGGCAGCGGGGCCGGGCGGCTCTTCAGGTCGGCCACCACCTCGAGATCCGCGGCACCACCCGGGCTCTTGACGCTGACCTCGAAGCTGCCATCGGTCTGCCGGGTCGTGACCTGGCAGTGGACGTATCCGTAGTGCGTCAGCACGTTGCCGGCGGTCGCCATCAGCCAGCGATCCGTATCGCTGCGCAGGATCCGAAGACCGCGCAGCGAGGGCCTGGCGGCAAAGCGCGTGAAGATGCGATACCCCGTCAGAAAGAAGTCGAGCCCGACGGCGCCTGGCAGGAATGCGGGATGCAACCGTTTCGTCTGCACCATCGCGATCGCGAGGAAGCCGAAATCGCCGCACGTATCAAGGATCAGCCCTGGAGGCAGCAGCGGCTCGAGCAGGCTCGCCGGATACGCGTAGGTCAGCACCAGCGAATGCTTGAAGAAAGCATCGATCCGGACCGGATGCCGCCGGAGGCGGTAGAGCATCAGCCCATCCTCTCGATGGTGAGCCGTCCCCAGAGCATCGAGCGGTCGCGTGCCGCCCACTCCGTTGGTTCGCCCGGCGGAGGTTCCGTGAAACTGCGGAGCACCACCACAGCTCCATCCTGGGCACTGCGGCGGACGGCGGCCATCAGGCGCTCGCCGTAGGCCGGCTGCGTCCCATCCAGAATGTTCGACAGGCTGAACCCGATGAATTGACCCGGTGGGCAGCTCTCGAGGTAGGCGGCGGCGTCCGCACAAACGAGCTCGATCCGGTCGGCGGCCTGTTTCCCTCCCCCGCCTGCGGGGAAAGGCGCGGTGGGGGTCTGACCCGGAGGATCCATCCCGAGGAAGAATCGCCAGGCATAGGGGTTGGTCCGGTTGGGATGGCGCGCCCAGCAGCGCTCCAGCCGGGCGCGGATGATGCGGTCGAAGCGGTGAGGCAGGACTCGCACGAACGTCGAGCTGTAAATCGTGCGCAACGCCAGGGGGTTGATCGCCACCGCGAGCGCGGCCCTGAAGCGCACCGTGTCGAGGTGGGCGCGCCAGAAGCGAACCTGCGCGGCTGGATCCGTCAACTCGAAAAAACGTCGAAGCCGGGACCGACGGAGTCCCATCAGCGGAAGGGCGCGCCGGCCCGCCGCAAAAAACCAGTCGGCCGTCCCGGCTCGAGGCGGCGCTCCCTGCAGCCGAGCGCGGACGTAGTCAACCTGAGCCGGATTGATGTCGACCGCCGTGACCGTCAGTCCACGAGCCGCCAGCGCGATGCTGGTGCAGCCGGCTGACGCGATGCAGAAGACCCGGCCGGCCGCCGGCAGCACCTCCGCCTCGACCGTCCAATCCTCATACATCTGTCCGAAGAGGAGCCGGGGCGCCCCGCGGCGCGCGTCGAGGCGACCGCGCTGCCAGGGCGTCGCTGGTGCGCTCATCGTCGCGCCGTGCTCCAGATCAGGGCGACCAGCGCCAGGTTCTGCGTGACCATGGCGCCCGGTTCGGCGATGGCGCCGCGACTGAACAGCAAGCCACCCCCATTCATCGCGCCGAGGAGGGCCGTCTGCGCCGCCGCGGCCGACCGCGGAGCCCTACCGCTCAACACCCAGGCGGCCAGGGCCACTTCCATCCCGCCAACCATCGCGAGCACCTTCCTGGCATGGGCCGGGCCCACCCCGGGCAGGCCGGCGACGACCCGGAGGTGCCGTTCGTTGGGCGCGACCAACTTGCACCATCCGCCCTGGTAAAGCCAGACCGCCGCAATCGCCAGCCTGGCCAGCGGCCTCACCGGGTCGCAGCCAGGCCAAACACGATGGCGAGAAAGGCGAAGGCCATGGTGAAGACAACGTCCGCCAGGCGATTTTGCCTTCGAATGTCCTGCGGGTAGTAGAAGAGCTGGATCGGCACTCGCAGCAGCCAGAAGATCGCCAGGAAGGCGCTGAGGAAGCGACCCAGCGGCCGCCCGCTGACCAGCTCGCCAGGAAAGAGGAGACTAAGCGCGCTGAACCCGAGGACCACCAGCACGATGTAGGCGGCGTGGACATAGAAGACCTGGCGGACCATCGCGGACGCGCCAACCAGGTTCTTGTGGTACTGAAGCCGCCACGCCAGGGGCAAATTCGCCAGGCCCACGGCCAGTTGGACGGCGCCGGCAACCTGGATCCAGGCCGAAAGCGGTAGCAATCCGCTCGCTAGGTTATATCCGCCATACTCTTCGCGTGTCGCCGATCAGCACCACCCAGCAGGGGATCATCGCGGAGCACGAGTTCATGAAGCTTCTGATGCTCGGCAGCGGCGGCGAGCTCGAAGTGTTAGCGCCGGTGACTGACGATGAGCGCCGCGACCTCGAAACCCACATGCGCGGTACGTTCACGCCGGGCTTGATCTTCCAGGTCAAGAGCACGACCTATATCGATCATCGCTTCAAGGCACGACGGCTCTCAATCCACTTCCCGGTGGCAAAGGACCGGCTGATCTCCCATCCGCTGTTTTGGTACTTCTTCGGCTTGCTCGACCTGGACGCCATGGCCTACGCCGATCCGGTTTTCCCTTTGCCTTCGGAGGAGGTCCACCAGCACGCCAACCCGCAACTAAAAGGTGACACCTGGTCCTTTAATTTCGATCCCAGCCTCGAAGCCGACGCTGAAGACCACTGGCGGAAGTTCCAGCACTCCACCAAGCAGGTAGGACGATACCTCCTCGAGGTGCTCCGCACCCGGCAGCATGCCGCCGCCGCACCGCTGCTGCCATCGGGGTCGGCATTGGAGCTGCCGCCCGGGGCGATCTGGGTAAGGCCGAAATAAGGGGGCAGGTCCCCGCTCACTAGGGTGGCACGAGTCGCGGTAAGCTTTCCGCAGAGTCTGAGGGGGAAAAGGACGGATGGGAGCATGAGAAGCGTGGCTCGTGGAGTCGCGTTCGCGTTAGCACTGTTGCTGGCCGCCTGCGGCGGGAGCGCCTCAACCGGGACGAATACATCGAACTCATACCAGGGGAAGACCATCCAGCTGGGAGCCATCCTCTCGCTGACCGGCGCTGGCGGCGTCTACGGCCCGAGCTCGAAAAAGGGCATGGACCTGGCCGTGGAGAAGATCAACAACTCGGGCGGGGTGAACGGCGCCAAGATCGCCCTCGATACCCGTGACGACGCCTCGGACAAGATTCAGTCCCAGCAGGTGGCACAGACGCTCTTCCAGCAGGTCCAGCCGTTGGCCCTCCTCGGACCCACGCTGTCCAACTCGGCGGTCGCCGTTCATCCACTTGCCGAGAGTCTCAAGATTCCGATCCTGGCCGTTAGCACCACCGGGATCAACATCGTGCCCAACTGCAACGCCCCCTCCACCGTCCCCTGCACGTACGTCTTCCGAGACAGTCTCGGAGAAGAGGCGGCGATCCCGGCCAACATCAAGGTGTACTCGGACATGAAGCATCCGAAAACCGGCGTGCTGATGGTGGCCAATGACGACAAGTTTTCAAAGGACGGTGGAACCATCGTCGCCGGCACGGTTGGCCAATACGGCATCCAGCTGCTGGCCACGATCCCGTTCCCCAAAGCGACGGCCGATTTCGCGCCATTCGTAACGCAGGCGGTGCAGAAGAACCCCGACGTCATCTTCATCACCAGCCTGGGCAACATTCCGGCCAACATCATGAGGGAGGCGCGCAAGCAAGGGTTTACCGGGCAGTTTCTGGGCGGTAACGGCTTCAACACGGCGGCCGTGTCGAAGGCGGCCGCAGCCGACGGCAAGGGTGCTGAGAGCGGCAGTGCCTGGTACATCAACAATACGTTCACGTCGAACGCTGGGTTTGTCAGCGCCTACAAGAGCAAGTACAGCAGCGATCCCGACCAGTTCGCCGCCCAGGGCTACGCGGCGATTTTGATCCTGGCGGACGCCGCCAAGCGAGCGAACCTCACGTTCAGCGATGCCGCGGGTGACCGCACCAAGCTCCGCGACGCGATGGAGAAGGTCAGCATCGACACGCCGCTGGGCCCCTTCCAGTTCACCAGCAAGCACGACGTCAAGCAAACGATCTGGGTGATCCAGATGGACGGCAACGGTGGGTTCACATTGGTGAAGTCGGTCACGCCTAGCTGAAAGCGCGTTGACCCAACAGGTCCTCAACGCGATTTTCATCGGGTCGATCTACGCCCTCTTCGCCGTGGGCTACACGCTGGTTTTCGGCGTGCTCGACGTCCTCAACCTCGCCCACAGTGCGGTTTTCATGCTCGGCGCGGTCATCACGTATTCGCTGGTCGTCCTCCACGGGATGCCCTTGTTGCCCGCTGCCGTGATCGCCGTCCTCGTCTGCGGCTTGCTCGGCTTGCTGATCGAGTTCGTCGCATTGCGCCCCCTGCGCCGCCGGAACGCCCCGCCCATCTCGGCCCTCATCTCCACCATCGGGCTGGCGCTGATCTTCGTCGCGATCGTCGAGCAGGCAACCCCGGGCACCTTCTTCAGCTGGCTCTGGCAGGACGGCGCAAACTCCGTCCGCTTCCCGGCGGGAACGGTACCCGACCCCACCTACCACCTCGCCGGGCTAACCATCGAGGGCACGAAGCTCGGGATCCTGGTTACCACAGTGGTCTTGATGCTGGTGCTCGGCTACGTCATGCGCTTCACGCAGGTCGGCCGAGCGCTTCGGGCGGTGGCGGAGAATCGCCGGGCGGCAACCTTGCTGGGGATCAACGTCGATCGGATCTTCGCCTCGACGCTGTTCGTATCCTCCGTACTGGGCGGCCTCGCCGGATTGCTTTTTGGGCTGGCGATCTCGGACATCAGTCCCTATATCGGCCGTGACCAGGTCGAGCTGAAGGGTCTCGCCGTTATCGTCCTCGGCGGCATGGGCAGCATTCCTGGCGCCGTTCTGGGGGGCTATCTGCTGGGGCTGATCGAGGTCTTCGCCCTTGTTCGGTTTGGCGGCAACGTCGAGGCGGGGGTGGCCTTTGCCGCGCTCTTCCTGGTGCTGGTCGTGCGGCCGCAAGGCCTCTTCGGCGCGCGGCTGCGCGAACGACTCTAGTGACACGCTAGGTCAGGCGTGGACTTCTTCGTTCAGCTGTTCACCAACCCAGTCGGCTTCTACAACGCGCACGAGCTCCTGATCGCGCAGATGGGCATCAACGCCATCCTGGCGATCGCCATTTTTGTCACGTTCTACTCCGGGCAGCTCACCCTTGCGAATGCCGGCTTCATGGCGATCGGCGCGTACACCACCGTCATCATGAACATCTACCTGCCAACGCCGCTGCCGCTCGACATGCTGGCGGGCGCGTTGCTCGCCGGCGCCGTCAGCGTGCTGGTGGGCCTACCGGTGCTGCGGCTGCGCGGCGTGTTTCTCGCGATCGCCACCATCGGCTTCGTCGAGGCGCTTCGCCTGGGCGTGATCCTCAACGTGCCCATCACCGGCGAGGGTCAGGGCTTGAAGAACCCAAGTCCAGATCCCCTGGGCGGGATCGTCCCGATCCTGATCTCGGTGCCGATCCTCACCTACCTGGTGTGGCGGCTGACGCACACGCGGCTCGGGCAGGCGTGGGCGGCGATCCGCGAGGACGAGTTGGCGGCGTCGAGCAATGGGATCAACGTGCCCGTCTACAAAATGATCGCCTTCATCATCAGCGCCATCCTGGCCGGCTATGCGGGGGCGCTCGAAACGCATATCAATTTCTTCATCGACCCCCTCGAGTACAGCGTCACCCGCACGATCCAGATCCTCACCTTCGCCGTGGTCGGCGGGACGACCAACGTGATCGGCCCGATCGTGGGAGCGGTGTTCCTCACCTCGCTGCCAGAGATCGTGCGGCAGTTTGCCTCCTATCGGGACGTCGTCAACGGGGTCATCCTGATCCTCGTCATCATCTTCCGGCCCCAGGGAATCGTCGGCCGGGGCGGCCTCGCCATCATCGCGCCGCGCTGGTGGACGCGCTGGAGAACGCATGAGCGCCCTGCTTCAGCTCACTGACGTCAACCGTTCGTTCGGCGGTGTGCATGCCGTTGACGGCGTGTCGCTGGAGATCGAGGACGGGACCATCTTCGGCTTGATCGGGCCCAACGGCGCCGGCAAGACGACGCTCGTCAACCTCGTGACCGGCTACATTCGCCCACAGTCAGGCAGCATCCGGTTGCAGCGGGGCGCAAACGGCACCGAGCTGGCGCGGCGGCCGCCGCACGCGGTCGCGGGCCTGGGTGTGGCGCGCACCTTCCAGACGCTGCGCCTTTACCGGAACCTGACCGCAATCGAGAACGTCCTCGCCGGCATGCATCTCCGCCGGCGCGATGACACGCTGCAGCAGCTGATCCCGATCCCGGCACTGCTCAAAGAGGACCGGCGCCGATTGAAGCAAGCGCGTGAGCTGCTCGCGCGCGTCGGCCTGCCGCCCGAGTCGTTCGGCGACCGGCGCGCCGCAACCCTCTCGTACGGCGACCAGCGGCGGCTCGAAGTCGCGCGGGCGCTGGCGCTCAATCCGCATCTGCTGATCCTCGACGAGCCGGCCGCGGGAATGAACCCGGCCGAGAAGGACCGAGTTCGTGCCCTGATCCAGCAGCTCAACCAAGACGGGTTGACGGTGCTCCTCATCGACCACGACATGCGACTGGTGATGAGTGTCTGCCGCCACATCGCCGTTCTCAACTTTGGACGGAAGATCGCGGATGGCCCGCCGGCCGCGGTCTCCCAGGACCCCACGGTGATCACCGCGTATCTCGGGAGCCAGGCGCAGAAGACGGCGGCGCACGTCCCCGGGTCCGAAGAGAAGGACGTGGCGGCTATCTCGACGGCTGTCGCGGCCGAGCCCGCCTCTCCCCTCCTCGACGTTCGCGACCTCCAGGTTTCATACGGCGCGATCCAGGCGGTGCGTGGGGTCTCATTCGGCGTCGGCAAGGGGGAGATCGTCGCCCTGATTGGGGCCAACGGGGCAGGCAAATCGACCATTCTCAATTCCCTGTCGGGCGTGCTGCGCCCGCACTCGGGCGTCGCGCGGTTCGGCGAGCTCGACCTCACGACGGCGCCGCCCGACCGGATCGTGCGGCAGGGGCTTGTCCAGGTTCCGGAGGGG
>Ga0209526_10001256_pt1 | contig 16930 bp, 18 predicted proteins | sample JacPinW_OM2H0_M1_FD_188566 | JGI IMG/M metagenome (GOLD analysis project Ga0209526, IMG submission 188566) | Forest soil microbial communities from Algoma, Ontario, Canada - Jack Pine, Ontario site 1_JW_OM2H0_M1 (SPAdes) (version 2) | ecosystem: Environmental > Terrestrial > Soil > Boreal... | reverse complement strand
GAGCCAAGCTCGGCAGCGCAGTTGATCTACGTCCGGTGTGGATGAGGCACCGGCCCGCGAAGGGCCGGCGCCATCACCGCTAGTAGGGCTTGAAGTCCTGCCAGTAGGTCAGGTTTACGACGTCCTGCAACATGGGCGTGCCCGGCGGCAGCTTCGCCGGATCCCGAAACGCCACATCAAAGTAGTAGTTGCGGTTCGGCGGGCTATAAACCAGGTTGCAGCACTTGAAGATGCCGGTGGCGTACTGCGCGTAATACAAACTGACCAGTGAGCCGCGATAGTGCAGTGTAGCTCCACCCCACTGTTCAAGGTAGCGCAGGAAGTTGTGTACTCCACCATCGGTGCCGAAGTCTTGCCCGGTGCCATTCGGTTGGGGGAAGTTCATGTTCTTTCCTGATGCGATCGCCAACCGGTAGTAGGTGGTCGCCGCTTTCCGGTTGCCCAGGTTCAAGGCATTTTGCATGCTGTTGAGGTCCGACCAGGCATTGGAAAGTAAGGTGACTGAGTCAGCGATGACCGCAGCGGCAGAGTGGTTGATGTCCGGCACCACGGCTGGGGGTGGATTGCCCCAGAAGGGATCGGTGCCGTCGGAATTGTAATTTCCCAGGACGTAAACCGGGTTCTCCGACGCCACCGTAAAGCCACCCAGATTGTTGTCCAGGCGCGTAGGCAGGTTTCCCAGGCCGCCATCGACCAGCTTTAACACATGACGCGCGCCGGTAACAATGTTCTGCCGGCCACCGTTGAAACAATCTACAGTCTGGTAGGGATTGCCAGCCGTCGCTACGTGCATGCCGTTCCCCACATTGACCGCACCCCAAACGTCGGGGAGGGGGTTCGCATTCTCGTCCACATTCTCCGGTGAGAAACCGTTCGATCCAACTGGCTCCAACGCCCCATCTGGCGTTCCGGTTGGGGATCCAGAGTTGATCACATCTTCAAAGCCGTACTCTCCCGAGAGAAGGTTGCCGTTGTTCGGATCGGGCTGCATGCCCCGGCGATCGGAGAAGTACACCAGGAAGCCATTCTGCCCGCTGTAATCGATGGGAGGAAGGCCACCGGGGAAGAACCCCCGAACCCATTGGTTGAGGTTGCCTACATCGAGTTCGACCGCGTTCATGATCCCGTTAACATTGCATTGCGTACCGCCTAGAGCGGTAAAGTCGCGGGGAAAACCCTCGCGCGGATCATAGAAGTTGATCGGATACCAAGAATCGATTCCCGTAATGGCGGATGGCGCATCCCCTCCGTTGATAACTCCATTCCCATTCCGATCGGCAAGCTGCTGGAAAATCAGAATGGCCCGTGCATGCGATGGAATCTGGTTTTGGCCCGCTCCGCCGAATGGTGTGGTCGGGATCGCGGCTCCCCGCGCGAACCCGAACTGCAGCCAGGCCCGGGTGACACCAATCCAATTCCCCGCCGCGTTTTTATATTCAACCCGTAACCAGCCGTCGATCAGAGGCCAGGGGTTGTTTCCTGCGCACGGACCAGTCGGTGCACCCACCCAGGTGGGATCATAGGCCGTCCCGGTTTGGGCCATCGCCCAGGGAGTTACAACGCCGTTAACCGTATCCGTCCGGGTACCTACGCAGCCGTTGTTCGGAGTGGCATTGGGAGCGCCTAAGGCAATATTGTCGACATCACCAGCCAAGCCCGGCCGGTCACGAATCAGATCCAGTTCCGTGCTGGCCAGCAGGATGCGAATGTTGGCTTTGTTAAACTCGCGCGACGATCCCGTCGACGATGTGACAACTTCGCCGAAGGGAGGCTTGCGAATGATCTGAATCTGCTGCGCCGCTCCATTGGCGCCCTGTACGAAGGGAAGATTGAGCGGCTGCACTGAGGTTGAGGTATTGTTGCCAATGAATCCGGCAAACGTGGTGGGGGAAACTTTGGTGGAGATATTGGTCCAGTTGGGGTTAGCTCCGCCTGCCGGGACGGGCGGAATTCCCCCGCTCCAGCTGGCATCCGCCGGAGCCGGGGCAGCGGTAAAAGGCAAGCAGTTGGGACTAGCGATCGCGACCGCGATGGTCCCGTCGCAGCCGTGGCTCTTGTTGAGCACATACACCTGCCCGGTATAGTTGGCGTTAGTCGGGAAGTTATTGGCCAGGCGGTCGCGGATGATTTCTCCTACCGCGGTCACCTTGTCATCAAGAACGAGACTGTTGCCATTGCCTTCGGCCAGGAAGAGGTTGGCATTGGTGTGCACCCGGCCTTGAAAGTCGAAATTAGGGCCGGCGAAGTAGCTCAAGTCGCTATCGGAAAAAACACCGAATTGGAATACCGGGATGAGCGCGACTTCCACACCCCGAGTCATATTCACCGACGCCCCCCCGGTCCGCGTGGCGTTTACCTTCAGCGTCAGCGGGATGATTTCTGCGGTGAGGCCCGCGTTGGGCCCGGAACTGATCACGCTGGTACTGCTTTTCGGGTTGCCGTTCGCGTCCGGTACCCAGATGACGCTCTCCTGATAATTCATGGCGCCGATCATGGTGCTGGTGGGCGGACTGTTGGTCAGATTGGTGAGTTGGGCCGGCGTGGGGGCCTGTGATTGCTGGTAGAGCGCCGCCAGATTAGCGGTGAGCAACTCCATGCCGGACTCTGCTCCGTAGTACGCCTGGTTGGTCTCCAGGTCGTTGCCGCCCACCTGGCCTGCGCCATAGACCATAAAGAGAAGTCCCACTGCAATGGCGGACAACAGCGTGAGTACCAGCAGACTGGCGATAAGAGTAAATCCCCGTGATCGGCCCTTAGTCCTACGCATAGTGATGATCTCCTGAAACTACGTCTCTCTCCTCAATGACGATTCCTATTGATAACGGTCCTTGAACGACAGGCTGCGCGTGCTCACCGAAGTTGACAGCACCGTACTCCTGGACTTGTTTCCGTAAGAGGTGAGCGTCTGTCCCTTCACCTGAAGGTTCACTTTGTGGATCTGGCTGGGGGAGAAAGGGGCCGCCAGGGGATTGGGTTGGCCGGAGCAGTTCGGACCATTGGTGCCATCACACATGTCATAAGTGATGTCGAGGCCAATGATGTTGTCGGCCACCGGCGACGGCGGCTGTCCATTGACTTGACGCATCAGCCGGGGGGGCTGCCGAGTAGCGGCGGCGGGAATTTCGATGAAATAAGTGACCGCCCATATCCGGGTGGCGACGGTAGCGCCCCCGCCAATGAGGAACTTGATGTTTCCATTGGCGGCGCCCGACTGGTTGATATTCAGCGGGTCCCCGTCGGCGAACGAAACATCGGTGTTGGGGCCTGCCGGCGCGATACCCGTGATTTCGCCAACCGCGTAGCCCTGGTTATTGTTAAATAAGATTAAATCGCCCACTTGCAGTCCGGTGGGAGACTGAATGGCAGGAAAACCCGGCGGTGGGGCGCCGGGAGGTGCAAAGGTGACCTTATCCCCGTTCGGATTGGCAAGGGGGATCGAAGTCCCGTACTGGTTAAGCGGGAAAGCGTAGTCGGCGTAGATGACGGTAATAGCATCCGCTCCATTCCCCGTTGCGGGGATGATTGCCGGCTGCCCGACTTCAGTACCATTCCCGTTCCCGGGAATGATGCCGTACATAGAGTTGAGAGGATAAGTATTGTTGGCGAGCCAAGCCCGGTTAGGATCAACGGCGAAGAATGAAGGCGTCGACCCGGCGCCGAATGGCAAGGCTACGCCCGAAGGCGGAAGGCCAGAACCCGCCATGCTCACATCCTTTGCGACCAGGTTCAGGGTGGCGCGAACGTTCTGCTGCATTTCCGACGACTGCGAGACCAGAATCGTCGCATCCATGCCGTTCTTGAACAGCTGCGTAGTCGCAGCCAGAACCATCAAGCCCAGGGCCATGGCCACCATCAATTCCAGCAGGCTGAAGCCGCGAGCATTATGTTCGGTTGACCGCATGGCTCTCCTCTCAGCGATACTTAGAAATCAAGGACTGCAACTGATAAGTCCGGAACCAGCCCTGGGGCACCGGGTAACGCACGGTGACCGTAATCTGTCGTATGTTTGGGTTGCCGGCCACGTCCGCGATCTGAATCTGGCGGGTGAAATTGCTCAAGTCCACCAGCACGTCCTGCGGGCCGTTGTTGACCACTCCACTTGGGCCCGGTAGCCGGATGGGGATGGCGGGAACATCGTCGGCTGTATTATCCAGACCGTCTAGACCAGGTTCGGTCATGGGCGTAAATCCGACCGCAAAGATCCCATTGCCCGTGCCTTGGTTCTGGATCTGGTCAAACCTGATCTGGCTGGTTTGGCGGGCCGTAAAAATGCTTTCCATGGCCTCCGCCGCCTTTTGCCGGGCGACACTATCGAGCTGCACGAACGTAGTGTTGCCAATGGCCAGAACGAAGGTTGACAAAACGGCCATCAGTCCAACCATCAGCACCACGATGGCAATGAGAGTTTCGAGCAGAGAAAATCCCTGTTGCTTGGGCCCCTCCGCGATCAGCAGACGATTCGGCGTTGTCATTGTTGGATCCATGTGGGCGTTCCCAAAATATCAATCAGACGCCATCCCCGGATCCGGCCGGTCGCTCCGTACATAGTGATGGCGCGTGAACTGTACAGCTCTCCATTTCGGCCGAGGTAGACAATCCCACTATTCGAACTTCCGTTGGTGTCATGCGCCGAGCCGTCGGGCATGAACAGGACCTGATTCTTAATGCCCCCGGCTACGCCTTGATCAAAGTCGATGGCCGCGGCTGCGGTGCCGAATCCATCGGGCACCTTGGCCAGTGTATTGGGCACCCCGACCACAGCCTGAAACAGCATGTCGAAGGGCAGTTTGTTTGCGCTAATCTGCACCGCCGCGGCGAGAGCGGTACCAACATCCCAGCGGAACATTTGGATGCTTTGCACGGTGGGCGCACCCAGGGGGGTGAGAGCCCCGGCCGGTGCCGCCACTCCGAAGCAAACGATGTATTGCTTTCGTTCTGTAATCGCACGCTGGCGAGCCTGCCGAAGCTGCATCAGCGTATAGGTGAAAGCCTGATTCGCCCGGGCATCTCTCAGGGCCGGCTGCAACGCCATGAAAGTGATCGCAACCACGATTAAGACCAACGCGACCACGATCATCATCTCCAGCAAGCTGAAGCCGCGGGTGCCGTACCCGCTTGCTGAGTTCGAGGGCAAGAACTTTATTTTGCGATAGCGCCGCATTGCCCGATCCAGCCTCCATTCGCCGCCTGAGTGGGCGGACGATCTGAGCCACAAATCCGTGGGAGAGAATGGTCGGAAGCGGGGGTCTCCCGTGCAGCCAACATCGTAAGGTCAGTTTGTGCCCGCGTCAAAACACCACAGTCACTCGACAACCATGGCCTTCCGCCTACTTTGGTAAGTAACATTTCCTGGGTTACGAAAGTGTCCGGCGAAGGCTCGACTACGACTTAACCCCGTAGCTCGTACTCCGAGGGAAGATCGAACCCGGACTAGCTGTGTATGGGAGAACCTTCTCGAACGGACGCCCAGCCGATGGGCGGTTGCTTCCTAGGGTGCTGACTTCTCGTTGGCGCTCGGCGCTGGCCAAGGAATCGGAGCGAAATGCGACAGCGTGATCGCGCGTGGGTAAAGGTATTTTGGTAGAATCGTCGATGTTGACACCCGCAACTTCCATGAGTTCCCGGACATCCATGCAATAGGTACTACAAAGACTGATGATCTTGGCGATGTGGCGCGGTAGCCGGCTCATGGCTTCGTAGTCGGAAAGCAAACCTAACGCAATCGCGTATTCTCGATTTCCGAGCATCTGAGCGATCGTGTTAGTGAGCCTGTGCGCCTCCCGGAAGGTCAAACCGGTACGCGCCCGCGAGAGGCGAAGCAAATCGGAAAAACTCCTCCTCGGTTTGCCACAAGGCAGGGGGGATCGTTCCCCCTTCATCTGCCGACAACTGGCTTCGATCTTTGCCTGCTTCGCTGAACCAGGTTCCACATCCACTAAACCGAGAATCCGCGCTTCTTTGGGCAGACGCAAGGGCCAACCTTCGCACGGAGGGCGCCTGGGTAGTAAGACAATCTGCTCGTCGTCAATCCATCTCACCTGACAACACCTCAGTCCGCCGGGATGCTCCACCAGCCATAGAGAATCAGGCATGGCACGATGATCCCCCACCCGCCTGCCATGCGGATACGATCGATCGACACGCACCACGCTGCCGGGAATAAGTTTGGGACAAACCACGGCGTCACGGCCACCAATCTTTGCGAATAGATAGCGTCCGCTGCCCGAGGGCGCGACGGTCCCTAGTCGAGGGCAGATGGACGGGCCGGGCAAGGATTCATCGTTGGCCGATGACTCCGGCCAGAAAGAAGTTTCGAATTCGATCGGCGTAATCAGAACTGTACGTTCTCGGTGTAGCTGCACTTGCAGGCGGGGAATTTGATCGAAGTCAAACCCACACACTCGCATCCAATCAAGAAAGCGGTACCCAGTAATTTCGCTCAGGGCCACGATTTGACAAAGGTGCGGCGTGATCCCGCTACTTAGCTTGTAGAGAAAGGTTGGCGGAATGAAATATGGCGATCCAGTTCCGTAGCGCTGGCGACTGGCCAAGGAAAGCCCGGCGACGTTATGCCCGCCCTGGGCCAAAATTTTCCGGACGCTCTCCACCCGGGCGTCGGAGCAACACTCAGGTGTAGCATCTTCGCGGACTTCGGTATGGCGAAAAGCTGGTCCCGCGAGAGGTATCCGCAACCAACCGCGTACCGCGACGGACGCGCTCATTCATCGTTCCTAGCCAACTCCCTTTCTAAGAGTGAGGACAGGTAGCTGGCTCTCCTGGTCGACTGTCCCTCCACGCAAAGACTGGTGATCAGAGTTTCAGGCGAACGTCCCCGGTCGATTCGACACTCGAAAATCGAGCTCGATCGATTGATGATGAACTTTGCCTTCACGAGAACTAAGCCGGCTCCCGGCAAAAAAAACGTCAGCTTCCCTTCGACCACTGTTTCGTGTTCTCAACAGGACAACGAGCCACGAAGCATGCCCGAGAAGCCATCGCAGCCCAGAGCAGCGACGACGGGCAGGTCCAGCGTGCGCAACCTCGACCAATCCAAATGCCGCCCACAGCGACGCCAGTGCCCAGGCTAGGCAGCAAGTTACCCCCAGGGCATAGAGCCGTACGCGTTCGGGATCCGACCCGGGGCTTCGAGCCGAGCAAAGGAGCGTGGACGGAGCCACCCCTAGCGGCGCGAGCGGAACCAGGCTCGCGCTGGCGGCAGTCCAGAGCAAAAACGGGGCACCTTGCGTGAATGCCATAGGTTGAAGGATCGAAGTGTGTAGTCAGCATAATTTTCAGAGGTGGGGAATGGAGAATCGGCTGTCTTAGACGGTTTACCGACGGCAGGCATTGATGCCGAGCGCCGCGGGTCTCTCTCGGCTCCTGAGGCTTGCTTGGAGCGTATGCCGAGGCCAGTCGGTGGTCGGATCGGCGGCCAAGCCTCAGATTCCGACTCCCGTGCCATGTCGGTAGACCGACGATCATCTTGCTGATCGCGCGCTTTTCGAACACTTTCAATGTCTTGCTTCAGAAAACGTATGGTCGCCTGAGTCGCGGTCAATCCCACAAGAGGGTTTCTTATGAAAAAGATGGTTCATTTGCTGCTCACAACTCTGCTGCTACTCGGCGCTGTATCAACTTCTTCTTTTGCCGATGGGGGAGCTCCGCCGCCCATGTGCTCGCCGTCGCACTGTCCGGGGAAGTGACGTCGGCCATAGCCGAAGACTTGAGATCGCTTGTGGGCCGTCTGGTTTGCGAGTAGCCTGCCTGTACGGCCCATGAGACTTTCCCACGCGGTGACATTAGTCCTGTGGTTCGTGCCCCTGGCGCTCCAGTGTGTAATCGCCGTGGTCATGTCCCTTCGCCGACTAACCAGGCGGTTCCCTGTCTTTTTCAGTTACACCATTTTTTTGCCCGCCCGTGACGCCGTTCTGGCGTATCTGCCCTATCCCGGACCTCGTTATTCCCGTGTGTATTGGTGGGGTGAAGCGGGAGCCGTTTTGCTGTCTCTGGGAGTGATCGCTGAGACCATCCGGTATTTGGTCGCGCCCTATCGGTTTCTCCGAGTTGTCTTCAGGGTATTTTGGATCGTTGGGGTTATTGCCGCCGCATCTGCACTGGCCATCCGGGTGTGGAGCAAGGGGCCCGAAGGGTCAGATCTGGTTCTGGAATCGATAATCCTTTTCGAGCGCTCAGCGCGATTTTTGCAAGTATGCCTGCTGATCGCGGTGATTTACCTCATCTCTCGGCTGGGCTTGGCTTGGCGCAGTTACCCGGTCGGAATCACTGCCGGCTTCGGGATTTATGCAGCTCTGGATCTGGCGCTGTTGGAGTTTCGGGCTCACTTACATCTGATCACAGATACAGTCTTTGCGTTACTGAGGCCGGCGGCATATAATCTCGCCGTTCTTGTCTGGACCTTTTACTTTCTAGGATGTCGATCCGAAACCTCGGTCCAGAGCTTGCCCAGTAACGACATGGCGAGTTGGAACCATGCACTGACTGAGTACATTCATAAATGGTATCGACGCTGATCGTTTTGTGTGCGACTGTCTTGGCCTTGTTTTTGGTCGGGACGATTCTGCGTCCCCGGCTGCCCGAAATCCGGACCGTGGACGATTGGGAAGCGAAAAAGCATGAAGTCGATATCGGTGCATTTCGGATTCTTCTCGACCCGGCCGAAGAGAGATATCTTCGCGACTCACTTTCCCCCTCTGAATTTCGGTTTTACCAGAGACAACGTCTTGGTTTGGCCCTGCGTTCCCTGGAGTTAGTTGGCAAGAACGCCGCCATGTTGATCAAGCTCGGACAATTGGCCAAGCTCGGAGCGAATCCTATGCTAGCAAAGGAGGCCGAGGATTTGATCAATGGGGCGCTTCGGCTTCGAGTAAACTTGTTGCGCGTACAGCCTTACTTGTGGCTGAAATGGTTTTTCCCCAGGTGGACCTTGTCGCTTCCGGCTTTTGCCATGCCGTATGAGGAATTGCTCAGTTACCTCAGCCGGGTCCGACAGCAACGACAGTGGGACGTTAAGCCAGATTTGCTTGCAGCCTGACGTCATCCGCGGCCAAGGAGCGCGCCCACGGCTGTGTAGGAATTTCTTTCATCCAATGACAAACTGGAGGTTGGGCGATGGAAGCGGCTTTCTCTTTCAGTCTTATTTAGGCGCTTCCGCGGAAAATGCGGACCACTTTCATGAATCCGCGAACTTACGGTTGAGGGCAAGAAGTCACCGCCACAAACATGGACTCTGGTAAATGGATTCGAGAGTTACGCGAAGAGCGGTTTGTCAAATCCAGCGACATCGAACGCGTCAGCCGGTCGATTGCCGACATTAAGGGCAACGCCGACTTTTATGTTTCTCATTCCAGCTTGGCCGATATTGAAACCGGATCGGTCCCGAGCATCCACAAACTCTTCAGCCTGGCGGCATGTCTCAAAGTCTCACTGGAGGACTTGCTGCTGGTCTTTGGCATTGACTCCAACGAGGTAAAGCGATATGGGGGGCAACTCGAATCCGGTCTTTCTCGGCTCGAGACCACGGAAGCACGGGAAGTACGGGAAGCGGGCTTCCGCTTTCAACTTACCTTCGACACCAACTTCAGCTCTCAGGAGACTAGCTTACTCAAATTGGACCCGCACGAACTTGCGGTTTTGCCCCTGGCCCTGCGGAAACGGCTTGATCCAAGGCGGTACCGCTACGCTGTGGTCGGTCTGAAAGACGACACCATGGGAGAGTTGATTCCTCCGGGCTCTTTAGTTGAAGTCGACGTAATGCAAAATGCCGTGCAGGTATTTGAATGGAAAGCCATGCGCGAACGCCCGGTCTATCTGGTTTGGCATACGGACGGGCACAGTTGCTGCTGGTGCCAAATGGAAGGGAAGGAGCTGACCTTGCTGCCTTACCCACTCTCTCGTCAGCCCATAAGACGCTTCAAGGTGCCGCGCGAGGCCTCGGTGATCGGCCGAGTGGTCAATGCCTGGCTTCCATTTGAGCATTTAGCAGAGGGCGCGGAGTCTCAGTGAGATTGAGCAAACCCGGGTATTTGCTTCACTAAAATCTCCAGTGCGATACTGATGTTCAGAAAAAATAGCGCCGATGATATGAAGAGCGCTCCCACCGGAACCGTTGCTCGGTAGGCCTGTAAAGACCTCCAGGTTTTCAACACCGTGACCGATTCACTCCTGGTGTAGCGGATGTACTCCTGCAACTGGTTCACATAGTCCGACAATCGCGTCGTCAGCAGGCGGCGAAAGACTTGCTCATGACAAACCCTAAACGCCTGATCCGCCACATGCGTTCCCTTCTCCCGGGAGAGTTCAGGATGCAGATACAGGCCGCTATTGCAGTCCCGAAGGGACGCCAGGTAGATCATTCTGGTCAGATCGTTGGGCAGCGAGCCCAGGAGCGTGTCGCTGATATTATCGGGGAGGCTGTCCGCAGCAGATGCGTCTCTCGGCTCGCCTGGACCCGAGGGGGGTAAGAATTCAATCGCGGGCTGAGGATTGACCAGCCCTTTCTTCTCAGAAGATGTCGCCATCCTGTTTAACCGACGCTCGGGTGAAGCAGTGATTGCTTGTGTTCTAGGCCTGAACGGTCCTTTTAGGAAGGTTCATCTGCGCGCTGTGGCTCGGTAGCCAATCGCCCGGTCATTGTACTCCGGAGGCCTGATGTTTCAAGCCCAGATTGTGCCTATGCCCATCGGTGGAACCACCAGGAAGCGAGCCTAGGAGTGGACGTGCGGGCTCTGGGCGGGATTTCGGTGGATCGGCGGCGGACCTTTCACCACCTTCACTTCGAAGGCTAGCGTTAGCTTCTTGGGGGGGTAGCAGGCGGCATTGTCGCAAGCCTGGTATCTCAGTTCGCCATGAATTTTGTAATTGCCGGGATAGACGCTCGCCAGTGGGTGCACCTCCACGGTCAGCGGAAACTCCCCGCTATAGACGCTGAGTTTGTCCTGCGGAGCGAAAGCGAAACTCATTTCTTCGCCCGATGGATAGTTGACTCTCCCGATTACAATGTCGGTCGGAGGGTTTAGCTTGAGTGCGGTGGGGATAAGGAATTCAGACTTGGGCTTATTGGAATTGACGTGAAATCCCGAGCCGACATGAAAGCGGAGGTTTACCGTGGTGGGCTTGCCCCGCATGACGGTCACAATCGGTGCGGGAGACATGGTGACGGACGGAATTTTTCTTCCCGGCATGCCTTGGCTCTCGGAAAGGCCGCCGGGAATATCCTGGGCGGCCGTTACTGTCGCCAGCAAAGCCAGGCCAGACGCGATCTTTCGCAGTAGAAGCATCACGCCAAATGTTAGAACGAGTGGATAGTTCCGCCTAGGTTACCTTTGCGCTGCGACCGGCTGACCCTCGGCCAGGGCCTTCTTGACGCTGTCCTCGATTTCGCCGCGGCCCTTGAGCCCGAACACTTTGTCCCGCACCTTGCCATCGCGCCCGATATAAAAGGTTGCGGGCAAGAACTGTACTCCACCGTACGCATTTCCCACCGCTTCCTGGCCCACCAGAATGGGATAATTCACCCCCAAGTCGTGAGCGAACTTGCCAATCTCCTCCGGGCCGGCGTCGTCCATGGCGACGCCAAGAATCTGCAATCCTTGCGGCCCGTACTGCCTTTGTAACTCAGCGAACCAGGGCATCTCGATCTTGCACGGCTGGCACCAGGTCGCCCAGAAGTTCAACAGCACCCCCTTGCCACGGAAGTCCGAGAGATGCACGGTCTTGCCCTCGAGCGTCTGCAGGGTGAAATCCGGCGCTTCCATGCCTTTCATCTCGGCGCCCGCAGTGGCCATTCCGCCAGACTTGCGCCGCGCCATCTGAAACCCAAAAACGAGCATAACGGTTACCACCATAGCCACCACGATAATGACCACCGGATCGCGTTTCACAAGAAACTCCTGTTATAAGGCAAATCGATTCAAGAACGATAAGTAGTTTGAGATGAGGGTAAAACGCCCGAACACCAGCAGAACGCCGAGTACGATCAACAACCCGCCGCTGGCCACTTCTAGGGCATGCATGTGCATGCGAAAGCGTTTGTAGAACTTGAGAAATCGCTCGATGCCCAATGAGGTCAGCAGGAACGGTACCGCCAGTCCCGACGAGTATACCGCCAGCAATAAGATCCCCTTGGCGACCGAATCCTGCGCCGCGGCGAAGCCCAAGATGACGGCCAGAATCGGACCCACGCAGGGCGTCCAGCCAAAGGCAAAGGCAAAGCCGATCAGGAAAGCTCCCCAGGACGTATGGCCGCCCTTGACGCTGTGCAGGCGTGCGTCCGTATACAACGCCTTGATCTTGAACAAGCCGGTCAAGTGCAATCCAAACAGGATAATGACCACGCCAGCAACCTGCGCCAGCACCGACTTGTAGCGGGCCATCAACTGTCCGACTTCGGTCGAGATCGCTCCCAGGGCGATGAACACGACGCTGAAGCCAGCAATGAAGGCGAAGGAATTCAGCATCACTTTGCCCAACAGGCGAGATTCTTGCCCCTTCAGTTCCTCCACTCCGACTCCCGAGATCAACGACACATAGCCGGGAACCAGAGGCAGGACGCAGGGCGAGAGGAACGAGACTAGTCCCGCCACAAAGGCCGCAATGGGAAGAGGAAGAGTAGACATCCAGGTTTATTGTACCTGTTGAGCCAAACCAGCCGTTAATCCGTTGTTTGACGAGCAATCGTTAATCGCGTTACTCGACCATAGCGTTTGTAAATGGATGCCTGGGCCGGGATGAATGTTTCAGCCCTAACCTACTTGCTGACGGGAGGCGAGGGAGGAGAAGTTGGTTCCGCCACGGCTTCGCCCGAGGGAGCGGCCACCGCTTTACGGATAAAGCCGGGCGGGATAGCCGCCGTCAAGACGGTGCGATTTTCGTGTTGCTGAACTTCGAGTCCGTCGAAAAATGCCTTTATGTCAGGATCATTGCCCGGCATCGAAACCGTGCCCTCAGCCGCGTGAAAGAGCTGGAGAAACGTGCCCAGTTGCTCAGTCAGGCGCTGGGCCTCATCTTTACTGCCGGTGAAGGCCTCTGCCCGGAAGTGCACCCGTCCCAGATAGCGCAACGAGGCCACCACGGCGGCGGGCTTGGAGAATAGAAATGACACCGCATTCGGAGGATGTGAATTACTTGTGGGATCGACTCTAAAGATCGCCCAGCCCAGACTGGCAAGCGGGACGTATTTGTAATACCGGCGTAACAACGCGGGCCCGCCAAATGGGGAAGCCGACTTGCGCGACCGATCGATGATGCCACGAATCACCATGGGATCGTCGTGGTTCGATGCCGCCACCGTGTCAAAGCCGAGAATGGCAACCCGCAGCGTGCGGCCCTCGAGCGGGATGCTGTAGATGTCGACCGAGCCATAATTTTCGACCGAAGCCGAGATCTTGGCGAGATAAGCGCGTAGCCGCCCGCCTACAATTTTGCCTACGAAGACTTCCGAAAATCGCGGCGCCTCCGGGGCGGACAACTTGGCTTTGGGCTTGATGACGGGATAGTGGATGGCGAAGGCCGCCTGATCCAGATCACGCTCGAACTGAAAGCCTGTGGCCTGAATGAATTGTTCGTATTCCGCTTCATGGGGAACGTCTGGCATCTGCCCGGCGATGTGGGCGCGGCGCACCCATTTGAGGTTGACGTAAACAAAACCATCCGCACCAGGAAGCAGGCGAGCCGGTTCGGGTGGCGCATGCTTGCGTAGTACGACAACCAGGGCGAGGGCGGCGGCTACCAGCACAACGCCAATTAGGATGGGGAATCGCGGTCGTATACGCATGCAATATGGCCGTTCGCGCACACAAAACGCAACCCAGCGCGGTGCCCGCGACGGTCAGGGAGTAGTAATCATATCATCGAGAGACTTCGAAGATGGATCTTCGGAGATCGATTCCGGGGCCGGAATCGGCAAGGGCTGGCGAGGGCGGCGCGCCTCTTGCACGTAAAATGCCGTTATGGTAACTTTTACAATTGTCCCGGACATTTAAGGAAGGGATCAGAGGGTGTCTTGTCCCTGTAGAGGGTGGGACGCGGGCTGAGAACTGCTGGCGTAGCTCAGTTGGTAGAGCATCTGATTTGTAATCAGAGGGTCAGGGGTTCAAATCCCTTCGCCAGCTCCAGCATTGGATTCCGGAACCCAGGATATTCGGCGCGGGCGCGGCGGCTTAACAGATTCCAACGGCACTCCATAAGGGAATTTTCCAAGTGTGGTGTTTGCGTGCGAAGGCATATTCGCGCGCATTTCTGTTTTTCACTTTTCGAAAGTCCGTCTGAACGATCTTCCATACGCTAGTGTGAATGTCTGCGATGAATGCCGGATGTAAGCAGCAAGGGCCGGACTGTTCTCGAGTTCTGCACAGGTGGGTGAGTGGTTAAAGCCAGCAGACTGTAAATCTGCCCCTCCTCGGAGGTACGAAGGTTCGAATCCTTCCCTGTGCACCAGGTTGAGGCGGCGCGAGGCCGGCGGGACGCAACCGCAATCCCGGGCTTGACGAGGGATTCAGTGAATCGTCTGATTATGGCGCTGGCCGCGTTCGTTGCTCTGGGAGTTTTGTCATGGACAACCCTCAGCGACCCGCGAATTCGCCTGGTCACACTGGCAGTCCTGGCCTTGTTCGCGCTCAAGACCTGGGTACACCGCCGGGACGCGATCAACCCAGGCCCTGAGGAAAAGGTGGAGCGGTAGGCCGATGTAGCTCAGTTGGTAGAGCACTCCCTTGGTAAGGGAGAGGTCACCAGTTCAATCCTGGTCATCGGCTCCATGAGCTTGCGGGCAAGAAATTTTGGGGAAGGGCCGGCCAGGCTGGCATGGCTGAAGGCTGAGGGCTGATCGCGGATGGCTGGTTTGAGCGGGAGTAACTCAGTGGTAGAGTCACAGCCTTCCAAGCTGTTGGTCGCGGGTTCGATTCCCGTCTCCCGCTCCAGAAATTTCTTGCCATCAAGAACGGAGAACGAGAAAGAATGGGAGGAACTGAAGGACGCGATCAATCGCGCGAGAGTCGAGGAGTTCCTCAAGCGGGTGCGGAAGACGCGCGTTCGGGTACGCGATCCGGAAGGGTTGTGGTCCGGCGTCTTCGAGAAAGTGGATGAGACCGTGGGGAAATTGGGGGCGCAGAACCTGTTCCAAGCGCTGACCGTTTCCGACCAGACGCAGCGACGGGAATTCTACTTGTCCAAGGTGGAAGAGGTAGAGCCGGGGTTGCGAATCAAGTTGCAGCAGCTGTATCGCTATTACTGAGGGAAGGAACCAGCGAGGCACGGCAAGATATGGCGAAAGAGAAATTCGAGCGCAATAAGCCGCACGTGAACGTGGGCACGATAGGTCACATCGACCATGGCAAGACCACGTTGACCGCGGCCATCACCAAGGTGTTGCAGAAGCACAACCCCAAGATCCAGTTTCGGTCGTTTGACTCGATCGATAACGCGCCGGAAGAAAAGGCGCGCGGCATCACCATTGCCACGGCGCACGTGGAGTATGAGACCGACAAACGGCATTACGCGCACGTCGATTGCCCCGGGCACGCCGACTACATCAAGAACATGATCACGGGCGCGGCCCAGATGGATGGCGCGATCTTGGTGGTGGCGGCGACCGATGGTCCCATGCCCCAGACCCGGGAGCACGTGCTGTTGGCCCGCCAGGTGGGGGTGCCCTACATCGTGGTGGCGCTGAACAAGTGCGATGCGGTGGATGACGCCGAGCTGCTCGACCTGGTGGAACTGGAAGTCAGAGAGCTGTTGAAGAGCTACCAGTTTCCCGGGGACGAGGTTCCGGTGGTACGTTTGTCGGCGCTGGGTGCGCTGAACGGGGAAGCGAAGTGGGAGAAGCAGATTGACGAGCTGATGGCGGCGGTGGACCGGTACATTCCCCAGCCGCAGCGGGAGCTGGACAAGCCGTTCCTGATGCCGATTGAAGATATTTTTTCCATCTCGGGCCGAGGCACGGTGGTGACGGGAAGGATCGAGCGGGGCAAGGTGAAGGTGGGCGAGGAAGTGGAGATTGTGGGCTTCCGCGAGACCCGGAAGACGGTCGTGACCGGGGTGGAAATGTTCAAGAAGCAGCTGGACGAAGGCCTGGCGGGAGACAACGCTGGACTGCTGCTGCGTGGTATTGCGAAAGAAGATGTGGAGCGCGGCATGGTGCTGGCCAAGGGGGGATCGATCACGCCGCACACCAAGTTCAAGGCGGAAGTGTACATTCTGACCAAGGAAGAAGGCGGACGGCACACGCCATTCTTCAAAGGTTACCGGCCGCAATTTTATTTGCGGACGACAGACGTCACCGGCGTTGCCGAGCTGCCCTCGGGGACAGAGATGGTGATGCCGGGAGACAACGTGCAGCTGGTGATCGAGTTGATCACGCCGGTGGCGATGGAGAAGGGGTTGCGCTTTGCCATCCGCGAAGGTGGCCACACGGTGGGAGCAGGGACTATCAGCGAGATTGTGCAGTAGGACGCAGCTAAGCCGCTGATCGAATGCCCGGATGGCTGAAGTGGCCTCAGGATGACAAGATTAGCCAGAGGCTAGCAGCTCAGAGCGAGCAGCTATTTTAGGGAGTGAGCCATGCCCCGAGAGATCATCACGTTGCAGTGCGGTGATTGCAAAGAGCGGAACTATTCGACCACTAAGAACCGGAAGACGATGACCGAACGGCTAGAGTTGAAGAAGTTCTGCCGCCGGTGCCGGAAGCACACGCCGCATAAGGAAGTGAAATAAGTCGGGCAATTTGGGGATCGGGTCATCGGGGGATTTGGAAGCTACCCCAGCACGCGATGGCGCCGGCACCCGATGAATTCAGGGGCGTAAGCTCAACGGTTAAACTGCCGGTCTCCAAAACCGGACTTGGGGGTTCGAATCCCTCCGCCCCTGCCAGAGTTTTCGGGCGCCGGCGGTGCGACCGGAACGGTTGAGAAGA
>Ga0209526_10001255_pt1 | contig 16934 bp, 11 predicted proteins | sample JacPinW_OM2H0_M1_FD_188566 | JGI IMG/M metagenome (GOLD analysis project Ga0209526, IMG submission 188566) | Forest soil microbial communities from Algoma, Ontario, Canada - Jack Pine, Ontario site 1_JW_OM2H0_M1 (SPAdes) (version 2) | ecosystem: Environmental > Terrestrial > Soil > Boreal... | reverse complement strand
TGCGGATGGTCGCCCGCCGCCGCGGCCGCCACGGTCTTCGGATCTAGCCAGGTGAGCAGCATAGGCGACTCTGTTTGGCCATAGCATTGACACATGCAGGGGCCAAAGACCTCAACGCCTTTCTTGAGCTTGTCAGGCGATACCGGCGAACCGGCCAGCAAAAATACGCGCAGACTCGAATAGTCGAACTTGTCGACCTCCGGGTGCGCGAGCAGGGCGTAGAAGGCTGTCGGCGGCAGGAACAGATGTGTGACCTGGTAGCGCTCGATACTGCGCAGTACTGTTTCGGCATCGAACTTCGGCATAATGATGTTACTCGCCCCGAGCGCGAACATGACGAACGCCACTACACCCGCTGCGTGCGACAGGGGTGCGGTATTGAGGCAGATCGGGCTCAAGTCGTCGCATCGCCAGTAGTGGCAGGCCATCTCTGTCATGGTCCCCCAGGCCAAACTTGTTACCTGTACGCCCTTTGCGGGACCGGTTGTGCCGCCAGTGGGAACCAGCCCCACGAGACGATCAAGATTTCCGCATGGGTCGCCCCACTCGATTTCCTCCCCATTCTGGCCTCGATCCATAAATATTTCCAAAGAAGGGTTTGCGCCGTCCTCGCGATCGATACAGATCAAACGGCGTAACGATCGGACACGCGCTCGGATTTCCTCCACACTGTCTGTGAAGCTGCTGTGATAGAAAAGCCAGGCTGTCCTTGCATAATTCATGTACTCCACATTGGCGTCGATGCCATTCCGATAATTGATTGGAATCCATACCCCGCCCGCCCGCATGATGCCGAGCATGCACAGCAGAACGCGGGCATCGTTCCGCGAGTAGATTGCAGCACACTCCGCACCACGGAGTGCCTGCGCCCCCATGGCACGGGCAATCCGTTCAGTGATGGCGCGCGCTTGCCGATAGGAATATCTGGTTTCGCCATCGATGATGGCGATTCTGTCCCGGTTCGCCTCAACGCCTTTGTCGAAGTAGTCAATTGCTCGCATACCGGGGACCTGAGAAGCGATTTTAGGTTACAGTATCTTTACTGCGGTGGGTACCTTGCGTACCCGGACTGCCTGCCCAGGGTGACGCAGAAGAGGAGTTGCATGACCGGCCGGCCTAAGGGTTTACTCTCGGAATATGACGACATCTGGCTCTTGGACGGAGTGCGCACTCCGTTCGCCGACTACAACACCGTTCTGGCATTGGTCTCACCAATCGATCTCGGAATCAAAGTGGCTCGCGAGGTTTTCCGGCGCTCAGGCGTCTCCCCAACCGATATAGACACAGTAGTGGCCGGTAACATGGCCCAGGCGAGCTTCGATGCGTATATGCTGCCTCGTCATATTGGCCTCTACTCCGGCGTGCCGATTGAAGTACCGTCGCATCTGGTGCAGCGTGTGTGCGGCACTGGCATGGAAGTGATTCTGCAGGCCGCCGACCTGATCAAGCTGGGCAAAGCCGATCTGGCGCTGGGCGTGGGAACCGAATCCATGAGCCGTAATCCCATTGCCGCCTACACCCATCGCGGCGGATTTCTTATGGGGCAGGTCGAGTTCAAAGACTTTCTCTGGGAGGCGCTGCTCGACCCTTGCTGCAATGTCTCCATGGGAGGAACAGCAGAGGCCCTGGCGAAGCGACACAAGGTTGCGCGAGAAGAGGTCGACCATTTCGCTGCCGACAGTTTCGCGCGGGCTGTAGCAGCGCAGAAAAGCTGTTTTCTCAGCGGTGAAATCGTGCCCGTCGTGAACGAGACGTTTGAGTGCGCCGGCTACAACCCGCGCGGCATTGGTCTGCCTCGGCAGGTGGAGTCTTTTAGTCAAGATAGTCACATACGGCCCTCAGCGTTGGAGGTCCTGGCCAAGATCCGGCCTGCGTTTGGAGGCGTTCAGACTGGCGGCAACAGTTCGGCGGTTGTAGACGGCGCCGCGGCAACGCTAGTAGCGTCCGGCGCGGTAATGCGTGAGCACAATAAGAAGCCCTTGGCCCGTGTCGTGGCTGGCGCGGCGGTCGGCGTACCCCCAGAAATTATGGGCATCGGCCCAGTTGCTGCAATTAGGGCTGTTCTTGAATTCAGCGGTTTGCAGTTGGAGCAGATTGACCGTTTCGAAATCAATGAAGCGTTTGGTGCCCAGGTTCTGGTTTGCGAGCGAGAGCTTGGTCTGGACCATGCCAAGCTGAATGTAAATGGCGGCGCCATCGCCATCGGGCATCCGCTGGGGGCGACTGGAGTGCGCCTGGCCATCACGCTTGCCCGCGAATTGAAACGGTCGGGCGGACGCTACGGAGTTGCATCTGCCTGTATCGGTGGAGGGCAGGGAATCGCGTTGCTGATCGAGAATGCTGATGTGGGCCAGCGCGAAACCGTAAGAGCGAACCGCGAAAAATAAGATTAGGCTGCAGCTCTATTCGGGCCAGATACCCAAAGCGGTGCGGCACAAAATCTGTTGCCGGGTTTCTTCGTTCAAAGAGAGTGCCATAAAGTCATCGAGATTTTTCTTGATGTCTGGGACGCCTGGTCCGGGCCAATCGGTGCCGAACAGGGTCTTATGCGCGATTTCGTCCAGCCGCGGAAAATATTTGAGCAAAGCCTTGGGCGGTATACCGCTGATATCCAAAAATACGTTAGGATGCCGCCGCAACAAGAAGAATGCGGTCTGCATCCACAGCGGCCGCCCGCCGTGCGCCAAGAGTATTTTTAACTTGGGGAAATCCACCGCCACATCGTCGACGTAAATGGGATCCCCATACTTGTTGCGAGCGCCGTGAAAAATGGATGTTCCCGTATGGAACATCACTGGTACCCCATTAGCTTCGGCCGCCCGATAGATAATCTCCAGTTCCTTCACTCCATGGAGGTAGTCGTTGGGAAAAAGCAATTGATGGGGCGGGTGAATCTTGATCATTCGGATCTTCAGCCGGAGAATCTGTTCCACGTCTGCCATGATGTTAGGGGAATGCCGGGGATGAAGCCCACCGCACGGGAGCAGACGCCTGGGATCGGTCCGGGTATAGTCGGCTACCCACTGATTGACTTCAGGGCCGAAACCAATTACTTCCGGCGCGACGTAATTGATCAGCACCGCCCGCCCCACACCGGCCGAGTCCAGATATTTGAGAAAGGTTTTGGGTGAATGGCAGAATTCGGCAATCTGATCGAAATTAGTCCGTTTCTTTTTTATCAGCGCGAGTGCCGCCGGCTTGAACATCTCCAGCGGCTGGATGTGGATGTGACAATCGGTGATCAAGGTATTTGCCAGTTCTCAGCTCCTCGGCCAGACTCCTTGTTGTTGGCGCCAAGAGCGGTTTCCGCCTGAGGCATCGCAGCTAAATTGCTCAAAATGTTTTGGTGGCGGAGTAGATCCCTCGCAGGAAAACGTCGCCGATGTGCCGCGCCAAGGCGCGTGGGTTACCGTCAATGCGCGGGTTGTACCAGGTGTGCAGCCAGTTCATCATCCCAAACAGGCTCAGAACCGCGATCCGGGTATTGAACTCCAGCGATTTTTCCTTCTTGAGCGCCTCCACCAGGTCCGTGCAGCTGTGGTAGTACTCGCGCTTGATCGCCCTTATTTCAGTGCCCAGTTCGTCTTCGAGAACGTCGTCCTCATGGGAGAGCACCTTCATGGCTGCCGGACTGGAGAGAAAGTATTCCAGATGATTCACGATAAAAGTGCGCAACCGCTCCTCTGCTCCTGTCACGTCTTCCAACCGTTCGCGCAACAGCTTCATCACAGTCGTAAAATAGTGCTTCTGGATGAGGTAAAGGAGCTTCTCCTTGGACTCAAAGTAATAGTAGAGCCCCGCGAGCGACATCCCGCTGGAACGTGATAAATCGCGCATAGAGGCGCCTTCATAACCTTTTTCGCAGAAGATGGCGGTCGCATATTCGAGGATTTTTGCCAGCCGGCGCTCGAAGCGCGTCTCGGGAGCAGAGGTCGTAACTGGCGCGGTTGTGCTCATCCTATCGAACGTTCGTTCTCAACCTTGCGCCGACTATGTTAAAGGCAACAAGCCAAGAACTGCAAGAACCAACTGAATGAAGTTTGCCACTGACGCTGGCTCATCGTCCATCTCCCCGCCTTCGCCTCCACCATTCAGGTTTCCTCATTCGCTTCTAGCCACCTGCGAGAAGAGGCTTCGAATCGTCTCCAGCACCTCAGCAAGATGTTTCACATCTGCAGTCGCCGGGATATCTGCCGAGGAAGTCAGAAAAATAGGATTCTGCGCTCGCAGGAAACCTCTGGCCGGGTCGACTGTATTCTCGACATCCCCTCGCTTTGGGCAGAACATACCCACCGGCAGAGCAACGGGCTGGCCCGCCGACGGTCGAACGGTATCGCTTCCGAATTGGTCGTCAGACCACACAGGACACAGCACACAATTCCAATCACGTGCGAAAATAGAGAACCGGAAATCCTCTGCGAGCGCCGCGCCGTTCAATAACACGGGCAAAGCTTCGTAGAATCTGATCACATTGATAATCGGAGCGAGTAACGAGGCCCATGAGTCGCAGGCCTCGGCGGATAGTTCCCGCAACCCGCGTTCCACAATAAAGACAACATCTGCTCCCGCTTCCACGAGAGTCCGGGACACGCAAGCGGTCACTTGTGCTGCAAACTCCAGGAGATCCGGAAGTGGGTGGTTAGCGTCGCCGTCATTTCCTGCCGAAAGTTGTGCCGCGAGCGTAAGTGGCCCGGTGACGCCCACCATTAGCGCGGGTTCGTCTTTCAGCATCACTTTTAGGCGCTGCAGCACCTGACAAGCAACCGGAATTCGTCCCATGGTCGGTAGTTTGTCTGGTGAATACAGTTTCTGACGTAGTTCTTCCACGTCCGAAAATTGCGGGCGTACTAGCCCCGTGGACCCATCGGGCAACCAATTCAGCGTGCAACCCAGAGCCTCAGCTTCCAGGAAGGGATCGAAGTAACAAGCGAGCCCGTCCACCTTTAGCACACTCCGGATCTGCCGCAGAGCATTGGCGATCTTGGTCGGATTGGACAGAAAATCTCGTGGCGTGACATTTTCCAGCCGTGACCCAAGCGAAAAAATGATGGGCATGAGCAATGGACGTGACGGTGGTTCGCCTCTGAGAAACGCCTTGATCGCACCACGGGGGGTTCTTTCGGCAGCCATTCTCACGTTGCTCGCTACGGCCTGAAGACCGGCCCGGTTGATTTCGCGTCCGGCCAGGATCCATACCACTGCAGGATTTCTTGCGGTGGAGACTTCTTGCTCCACTCGTTGAGGAACTCATCGAAAGATTTGCCGCGCATCAGTCGCGCCTTGCGCTCGGCTGTCCTCAGTTCTTGTGTACGTACGGAATCGACTTTGCGCCGCTCAGGATCAAGCGCGACGCGATAAACGTTCTCAGCAGTCCAGTCCGAGATGATGTTCTTCTTAAGATCCTCGATAATCATTTCCGCTGGCCGTTCCAGCGGGTCGCCATAACCAGGGCCGCCGCCACTGAAGCCGAACAAGAGGTCGCCTTCTTTGTACATCTCGGGTATACGCGCGATCAGCTCAAATTTCCAATCGCCGTGGACGTCCTTGCTCTCAAGCATGGTGCGGTGATCGAGAACCACGCTGGGGTCTCCATTCCCCATTCTTTCTCGCAGATCGGCGTTGCGCACGCTGATGCCGGGAATCGGCGCCGAGGCATAGCCCCCAAAAAGCGGCTGACCCAGCGGAACTTTGCTGCCGTTGCCCATGCAAAGAGAAAGCATCGACGGAACTTTGTGGATCATCCACTGCTGCACGGCGCCGGAGCCACCCCGGTTCCTGCCCGGCCCGGAGGAATCTTTCCAGTGCTGCGATAGCGTGATCGTCAAGGGCAGCTCACCCTCCACCTGTTCGCAATCGGGAGCACGTCCGAAGGCACACCAGGCAAAGCCGTAGGCATCCATGCCATCTTTTGAGGCTCGGCCACCTTGGCCCTGCGTGTTCAGCGAAAACGAGAGGACATCTGAAACCGCGAGGTTCCATTGCGAATGGCCGCTGCAGATTTGGGCGGTGTGCTGACTTCCCGGCGCGGACGCAACCTGCGACCAGCCGCTGGCGGTGGAAAACATCATCTTGGCAAAGCAGTTCTGGGTCGCTAAGCGCGCCTGCATACCGATATAGACGCAACAACTGGTGGCCGCCAATTTATCCGGATTGAGAATGATGCCTTCCGGAAATACAAAGTCAATCGGCGCAAAAGTCGAACTGCAGATGGGCAAATCGTGGAAGAAATATTCGTACATGAAATTGGCAATGTGTCCCACCACGGCTTGTGTATGCACGTTGTACGACGAAGGATTCTCCGGAGACGTTCCGCTGAAATCAAAGCTGGCACGATCTCCTTCCTTGGTCACAGTCAGGAAACAGGCCCGCACGAGGGCCGGCGTCCAGCCGATGGCGTCGCTGAACACCACCGTGCGAAACTTACCATCGGGGAGAGCCTTTATTTTTTGAAACGCGCCCGCTTCCGCCACGTCCAGCATCCTTCGCATGAGCCCGACAAGAAACTCCACACCGCGCTTCTCAATCTGCTCCAGCAACCGCACCCGAACGCGATCGGCTGTGGTACAGCGGGCGCGCAGGTCAGAGATGAACATGGCTGGCGCGCGCATTCCATACGCCGAGTAAAATTCCAGAAAATCATTTCGTAGTGTGAACTTTTCTCCGATCTTGATCGGCGGCAGGTTCAATCCCTCTTCGAAGCGAGACTTCGCGCTGACCGGCATACCGCCGGGTTCGATCGCTCCGGTTTCCGTAGTGTGCAATGCTGCTGTGGCCCAGGCTATGAGTCTTCCTTCATGGAAGACGGGCATGATGGCCACCTGGTCGGGATTATGAATTCCGCCATAGAGCGCGTCGTTGGTATAGAAAATGTCTCCGTTGTGAATGCCTGGGTTCTCTTTGTAATTCTTCAGGATGAACTTGATGATGATGGGCTGAATGATGGCGTGAAGATAGGTGCCACAGGAGCCATTGATAAGATCGCCTTCAGCGGTAAAGATCGCCACCATGGAGTCGCCGGACACGCCGAAATAGCTTCGCGAGGACCGTACGAAAATTTCCATGGCCTCGTCCAGAATGTCATTGGTGATTTGGACGCCGACCTCATAGTCTCCCGTCCGCAGTGTCTTGGCGCACTCCCGCTCAAATTCTGTGCTGGGAGCGGGTTTTAGCCAATGCAACTTCTCCGCCAATGTGGGTATGGACATGTTCCCGGCTCGCTCCTACTCCAGAATGCCTAAGCCGTGTTGGTCAATCGAGAATTTCATTGGGGACGGCACAACCAGAGTTGTGTACTCCCCTTCGACAACCGCTGGACCCTCGATCACGTTGCCCGGCCTCAGTTTTTCGAATGAATAGATTGTTGTAGTGCTGAATTCCTTCTTGTCGGTCCAGTACACCGGCCGGCTGCCTTTATGCGCTGCCTTCGGATCGCTGCCCTCCAGGGCCATCTTAGGCAGGCTTACTTTCTTGGTCGGTACAACGGCCTTCAGGACGAAGCTGTCAACAAAAACGCCGCCGTCGGGATTCACGACGAATGGACTGAAAGCTTCGCTGAACTCCTTCTCAAACGCGTCACAAACTGTCATGACATCTTTCTCGCTGCGAATGAACAGAAGTGGTGAGAGGGTTCGCTTTACGTGGAACTGCCCACCATAGAGCATGTCCAGCTCCAGGATGAAATCGGCGTTGTTGGCATCAAGTCCCTCGCCCGCGAGGTCCCTCTTTGCATTCTCAATCAGCGATTCGACAGTCCGGTTGAAAGTCTCGAATTCCTGTGTGAGCTTGTGGGTAACAGGCTCCATGAGGGTGAGCTTCCTTGAGTGCTCGTAGACATGCATGATGTCCATGGTGGACGACCCGTAAGCGCAAAACACCGGCGAGAACGGGAAGATCACAACTTTGGGAATATCTGCCCGGAATCCCTCGACGTGAGTTGCACCCGCGCCTCCAGCCGCGAACAAGATGAACTCTTCCGGGCTGTATCCGCGCAAGTGGACCTCTTTCATGATGGCCGAAGACATGTTGCCATCCACGATCTTGCGAATCGTGGCAGCGGTTTCCTCAACTCCCAGGCCAAGCGGTTTCGCGACTTTGTCACGGATCGATGACACTGCCTTTTCCTTGTTCAGGATAAGCTTCCCGCCGAAGTAATATTCGGGATTAATATAGCCCAGCACCACATCGGCATCTGTGACAGTAGGCTCCATACCTCCGCGGTTGAAGCATGCCGGTCCAGGCATCGATCCAGCGCTCTTGGGCCCCACCTGTAGCCGGTTGCTCAGCAGCTTGTTGAGCCAAGCAATGGAGCCTCCGCCCGCGCCGATGGACAGCGTCTTGATCATGGTGATGCCGACCATCCAGCGGTCGATTACGGGACGGAAATCATAGCTGCGCACGCTGTCTTTCACCACCAAGCCCACGTCAAAGCTGGTGCCCCCCATGTCGGCCATGACTACGTTGTGGAATCCCAGAGCCTTGGCTACATGATGAGCCCCCATCAGCCCGGAAACGGGTCCGCTGTTGAAGGTGCGGCTGGCGGCAGTTTTGAAAACTTCCGCGATTCCACCAGAACTCTGGATCATCGACAGGGAGCGCTTATAGCCGCGCTCCCGCAGTTTGTCCCAACAGGTCGAGAGCTCAATCTGCATTGAGCGTTGTAGGTAGGCATCCAGGATGGCCGCCATGGTTCTTTCATATTCGCCTAACTTGCCCGAGACCTGCCCCGCAAGCACGACCGGCATGTAGCCGATATGAAATTCCTGGTACTCGCTACGAATGATTTCTTTAACCTTTTTTTCATGAATGGGATTGAGAAACCCCCAGAGCAGGGCAACGACAAAGGCGCGCGCGCCCTTGCTGACCAGATAGCGGACTTTCTCGCGCACGTTGTTTTCATCGAGGGGACGCATGATGTCGCCAGCGGAATCGATGCGTTCTTTCACGCCCACGATCATGTCGCGGGGAATCAGTGGGTCAGGTTTGCTCTGGATGCTCAAATTGCGGCGCTCCTGCACCCTGGTACCATCAATCCATTGCGCGCCACGGCCCAGTAAAGTCGTGTCCTCGTGACCTTCGGTCGTAATCAAACCGAGCCTGGGACCCTTTCGCTCAAGCAGGCGGTTCAGCGCGATGGTGGTCGAGTAACGAATCATGTCGATGTTGGGAAGCAGGCTCTCCATCTGCATGCCCATCGCCTGGGCGCCTTCCTGGATGACGTTGGCGAAGCAGACCGACAAATCGTATGGCGTGGTCGGAACCTTCCGGATGATCGTCTGGTTTTGGTAATTCAATACCAGGTCGGTGAAAGTCCCACCGACATCGATGTCGATCGAGTTCATTCCGCGGCCTCGAGTCGCTGGTTCTTGATCGCAAGCTCTCCGCGATTCAACCTTCTCTTCAGCGAATCGACGTCGATTTCAATGTCCCAGGTGATGGGATGGCCGGGGGGAAGATATTCAGTTTCAATTTGCGTGCCACACCCAGGGCAATAGAATTCCACAATCCGCACCCACAGCGGATCCGGTGAGAAACTGAATTGACCGTCCACGATCGGCGTATGTACCTCGCGTGGGTCGCGGTCGTAGAGCAGGCAGCCCTTCTTGTAATTCTCGCGGGCGGGCCCCAGGATGTGGTTGCAGCGATTACAAATCCACCGCTCGCTTTCGAGTTCAAGGTCGAGATATTCGGTCACTCGAATCTGGTGATTAGTGTTGTTGGCCATAAGATCGGCTCTCCTCGAAACTCGCAGTGGAAGCTTCCTCCACGTTTTTCACACGGGTAACTTGCGCGTTGCCGTACTGATCAATCTGCAAAATCCAATCTTCCGGCAAGAAGTAGGTGCTGTTTTCAGCCTCGAGGATGCAACATCCCCGTAATCGGTTTCCCGGCTGCAGAGATTCCCACTTGTAAAGTTCAGTTTCGCCACGACTGGTGCCGTATGTGATCGCACGTTTGCCGATCGCAACACCGACCGAATCAGTGACCACTGCTGGTGCCTGCATTAGCCGGGGTCTGGAGATGGACTTCTTCACCCGCATGCGGACCAGTTCCAGGCTTATGTCCCTACTCTGTAGGTCCGAGCCGAGTCTGCCGCGCAAATTGTCCAGGCTGGTGAAATGCAGTTGGGAAAGCTTCACCGGAATGCTGGGCTGTCCCGGTTGCGACAGTTCCATCTCGACGGAGTACTCTGTCTGATCGGGCTTGATGCCTTCCCCCAGCAAATCCCGCACTCCGGTCTTGCGCATTTCATCGATAACACGGTTGAGTGGTTCAATGTCCGCGCCTTCACGCAAGGGCAGGTGAAAAGACCGTTCATAAACGTGGGAAATGTCGGCGACGGAAGAACCAAAGGCGCTGAACACAGGACCCAAGGCGAACAGGTACACATCCCTAAGATTGGCCCGCTGGGCAACACCACAGGCAAATAGTCCGCCATTTCCGCCATAGGCGAAGAGAACGTGGTCTGATAAATCCTGTTTGAGCTCTTTGCTGGCGGTTACGATCATTCCGGCCACCATGTCATAGGCGCGGTCAATGATCGCCCGGCAGGCCTCTGTGAGCGACACACCTTGAGGACCCGCCACGCCTGTCGCGATCGCCGCGCGAGCCAGTTCCAGGTTCAGACGCTTGGTTCCGCCCAGGAAATGTTCCGGATTGATGAGACCGGCAGTCACGAACGCATCGGTCAAAGTTGGCTTTTCGCCTCCCAGGCCGTAACACGCCGGCCCGGGGAACGAACCCAAGCTCTCCGGGCCAAGCTCCACGGATTCGCCGTTGGATTTTACGACACTGCCTCCCCCCAGAGCGATCGACCTCAGATAAGGGAGGCTGATACGCACCGGAATTCCGAACAGATCGCTCTGCTGTGAATAGACCGGCTCACCGTCTTGGATCACGCCGAGCTTAGCAGTGGTTCCGCCGACATCCAAGGCGATAACCTTCTTCAAGCCATAAACCTTTGCCAGATAACTCGTGGCGTAGATTCCGAGAATAGGGCCGGACTCGATGGTGTCGATCGCTCGCGTCTTCGCGACACCCGCCACACCGCCATTGATATGGCTGATGAGGAATGCCCGCAAATACCCGTGGGTGTAGCGCAGTTCGTCTTCTGCCTTGAACAGCGTCGCCGCCAAGGCGCTGTGGGTGTAGGCATTGATGACTGCATAGTGGGTGCGGGTCATGTCGTCGGTGTTCTGGCAGATATCGCTTCCGGACAGCACCGGTACTGAGCCGAGAAAGTGATCGGGATATTGTTCGTCGATGATGCGTTTGATCTGCTGCTCCTGCTCCGGATGTTGCAGCGCTCCCCGCAGGCTGATGCAGATCCGGCGCACCCCGCCCTCCAGCAGGGATCGTACGGCAGTCAAAATTTCCACTCCATCGGCGCCTGCGATTCCAACGATATTATTCTCGTCCACCACCCTGTTCAGCACTGGGCTGAAGTTCTGCCCGCCGTACAAGTCCCTTTCGTGGCCTTTGCTCACCATCAAACCGATCTTGGGGCCGCGTAGCTCAGCCAATATATTCGAGGTGATAGTGGTGGACCAGCGAAGCAACTCGACCTGCTCGAGGAAGGTAGTCAGATCGGCGAAACCCAGTTGGGTCGCCCCCTGAGTCAGGCAATCGAAAAGGCAAACTGTCAAATCGTGGGGCGTCGAATCCACCTTGACGCACACCAGTCGCCGGCCGTCGCTGAAGATCCCGTCCGTCAAGGTACCGCCGACATCGATATCAACGCTGTACACGGGCGCCTCGAGGTATGTGCTCGACTGTTTGCCGGAATTCGGCACAACTCAAAGTCCAGCCCAGAAACATCTCCACGTTTTGGATAGTCGCTTCCTGCAAGTTGGGTGGGCCGGCTTGCATGGTGGCGTCGCGCAGCAAGATCGGCCAATAGTCCAGGAAGAACCCATCGCGCAGTGTGGATTCCACGCAGACATTGGTAGCGATTCCGGTGAAGAAAAGCGTCTTAATGTCGCGAGTACGAAGCAACGAATCGAGGGGCGTACTGCAAAAACCGCTGTAGCGCGGCTTGCTCACCACCAAGTCCTCAGGATGTGGCTTGAGCTGATCAACTACTTCCCAATCCCACTCGCCTTCGGTAAGAACCTTTCCCTTCATCTCCGGCCGCGTGCGCATGAGCAGCAGCGCTAGTTCTTTGTGCCAGTTGGGGGACTCAGGACCACCACTGTTTGCCAGCTTGGCGTCGTAAGCCATTTGCAGGTAGACCACCTGGACCCCGGCTTGTCGGGCAGCATCCAGGACCTGCTTGAGCACAGTGATTACTTGCTGCGCGGGAGCAATGTCCAAGCCTGAAAGGTCCAGCATCCCGCCCCTGGTGGCGAATGCATTTTGCCTGTCGACGACAATAATCGCTGACCGCTGCAGATCAACTTCTACGGGCTCGGGTTTTGTAGGGAACAACGTCATGTGGCTCCGCTCATACTGCGGCCTTGCTATCGTATGCTTTTTTCACCAGTTGTCCTTTCATCTCATAACGCGGCAGCGTGCCCGCCGGCACTAGATCCACTGAGGCAGACACGGTCAAAGTCGCTTTGATTTTGCGTTCAAGTTCGGCCTTAAGCATGTTGATATCCAGATTGCCAGCATGTTCTACTACGATTTTCAGTGGCGGAATTACCTTCGGTCCCGGCTGGTCTAGGATAATCTGGACTTCTCCTGTGGTCCGGGGATGAAAGCTGGAGACGATATCCTTCACGGCTGAAGGAAATACGTTTACCCCAAGCACGATCAACATGTCATCGGTGCGTCCGACGCAGCGCAACTTGAAACTGGTGCGACCGCACGGACAAGACGTATCCAGCACCGTCACTCGGTCCCGCGTGCGAAACCGCAGCAGAGGGACACACTCGCGCTCCAGACTGGTGTACACCAGTTCGCCGGTGACGCCTTTTTCGGGGTGCAGAACTTCTTCGCTGTCCGGATCGATGACTTCTGCCAACACATATTCCTGTCCATTGCAATGCATGCCGGACTGCTCCGGACACTCGCTGAAAATTATTGGCGCCATGTCAGCGTTTCCCAGCCCCTCGGTGACGTGCGCACCCCAATCTTCTTGCAGCTTCGCCCGTACGGCCGGGATACCCGCTCCCGGCTCGGCGCCGCAGAACAGCTTCTTCAGCCCAAGCTCTCGCGGATCCAGGTTCGCTTCGCGCCGCACCCAATCGGCAAAATATGTGGCGTAGGAAGGAGTGCAATGCATCGCGTTTGCCCGTAACATCTGAATCGCCATCAGCGCTTTCTCCGACGCTCCGGTGCCAATGGGAACGAACATCGCTCCCACCGATTCAATCGCATCTTTTGCGGCAAGTCCGCCTACAAATAAGGTGAGACCGGCAGCGTGTATTACGATGTCGGATTTCCTCAGCCCTTGAGTGTAGAAAGACCGAGAGGTGATTGCTGTCCAGATCTCGGAATCGCGTCGCGTGATGCCAACGAAGCTTGGCTTGCCCGTGGTGCCGGTTGAGCTGTGAACTCTTATAACGTCGTCCAGGTTGGCCGCGATGTGCCTTCCCAGCGGCGGACAAGCGGCCTGGCTGTCACGGAGCTCGTCTTTGGTGGTGAAGGGAAAACGTGACAAGTCGCTGAGCCGACGATAATCCTTTCGCCGAATCCCAGCAGCTTGGAATTTGTCCTTGTAAAACAGTGACTTGGCGAACAGGTAGTCGAGCTGTTTAGCAAGTTCCGCGCCTTGGAGGTTCTCGATCTCTTTAGTGTTGGCGGTTTCAATCTTCTTATTCAGGTAGTGCGTCGCTGGCATGGTGGCCCAACTTGCAAGCGCGATCCGGGCTCAATTCACTGAGAATGGCGTGAATGAAAGCCGTTTAACGCCCCAGAACTTTATCGAACGTACGTTATAATTTGCAAGCCAAAAATCCACCTTATCCTTATTATTCGTAATCTGGTCAGCACACTTCGATTGCGCTGGCTGCGAAGCCCGAGCGTGAGTTCGCGGGAAGCTCCCCAGCGCGGGGCAATTCTGGGCAAAAGGAGCTTGGATGCAAGGCACGATGATGAATTATCCCCTGACGCTCGTTCACTTACTGGAGCGCGCGGGCAAAGTGTTCCCGGAGAGTGAAATCGTCTCGCGGCTCCCCGATCGATCCCTGCATCGCTGCACCTACGCAGATTTCTACCGCCGGGCGCGTGCTCTGGCCGGCTCGCTGCAGAAGGCGGGATTGCAGCGGGGTGACCGGGTCGCAACTTTGATGTGGAATCATTATGCGCACCTGGAAGCATACTTGGGGATTCCCGCCGCGGGCGGAGTTACCCATACACTCAATCTAAGGCTGGCGCCCCAGGACATTGCCTACGTTGCAAACCATGCTCAAGACCGTTTTCTCATCGTCGACGACATACTTCTTCCGCTCTACGAGAAGGTAAAGGGCGCAGTCAATTTCGAGCGCGTCATCGTAGTACCTCACACCGGAAATCCCGTCCCTGCCGGATGTGAAAGTTACGAAGAGTTCCTCAACCCATCGCCATCGGATTTTTGTTATCCCGCGCTTGACGAAAACGAAGCGGCGTCCATGTGCTACACCTCGGGCACTACAGGATGCCCGAAAGGTGTCGTTTACACTCACCGATCTGTGGTGCTGCACACGTTTTTGCTGACCACAGTGGACAACTTTGCTATCTCACACTTTGACGTAGTTTTGCCGGCGGTGGCCATGTTCCACGTAAATGGCTGGGGATTGCCGTTTGCTGGAGCCATGACGGGATGCAAATTGGTCCTGCCTGGTCCCTACCTGGACGCTGAGAGTCTGGTGGAACTCTGCGAGAAGGAAAAGGTCACTGTCGCGGCTGGCGTGCCCACGATATGGTTTGGAGTTGTGGACTGCCTGGAAAAGCATGCTGCCAGCTGGAAGCCGACTTCGCTGAGACTGCTGGTTGGGGGCGCTGCGCCGCCACTGGCGCTTATCCGGAGGCTCGCGAAGCATGGCGTGGACGTTACCCAGGGCTGGGGTCTAACCGAGAGCAGCCCCGAAGCAACGACCAATCAGTTGAAGGCGCACATGCGGGACTGGTCGGATGAAAGAACATTGGAGGTGAAGGCCAAGGCGGGTATTCCTGTGCCATTCGTCGATGTGAGAGTCGTGAATGAGGACGGGGACGTTCCCAGGGATGGCCAGACCATGGGGGAGGTGCAGTTACGCGGTCCCTGGGTAGCCGCTGCCTATTACGATTTGCCTGACGAAAAAGATAAGTGGACTCGGGACGGCTGGTTTCGTACCGGCGACGTAGGAACTATCGATTGCGAAGGATATCTGAAGATCGCCGATCGAACCAAAGACCTGATCAAGTCCGGTGGGGAATGGATTAGCTCCGTAGATCTGGAGAACGCCTTGGTAGCGCATCCGGATGTGCGTGAGGCCGCGGTGATCGCTGTGCCCCATCCCAGATGGCAAGAACGGCCCCTGGCAGTCGTGGTCGCCCGAGACCGAGCCAAGCCAACCGCAGAACAACTACGTGAATTCCTGGCGACGAAATTTGCCAAGTGGCAGCTGCCCGACGCATTCGTTTTCCTGGATGAGCTTCCCCATACCTCGACCGGCAAGTTACTGAAGACGGAACTGCGCCGGCGTTATCAAGACTGGCAATGGGATATCCAGGCTGGCCATTCATGAGATTAGCCAGCCTGGGTCCTGGGGGAGGCAAGTCAGAAGGTGAACTTGACCGAAAGCTGAAGCTGCCGCGGGTTAAGCATGGTTCTCGGCGTTCCGAAATTAGCATTCGCTGTTGGTGGAACCGCAAATGTCACCGGAGCATTCGGTGGCTTTACAAAAGCCGGGCACGCAGCCTGTCCGACCTGGGCCTGCAGGGAGGCAGCATCGCCAAAGTGCTGTGGAACGGCCCCACAGAAGAGGGGCGAGCCATACACGCTAAACACCTCGTCCACGTTCTGCCGGTTGAGCACGTTGAAGGCATCGAAGGCGAAATCGAGCCTCATATGCTCGGTCATTTGAAAAGCACGGGAAACACGCAGATCCCAGGAACGCAGCGGCTGGCCAATGTATGAATTCCTGCCCGACAGCCCGACGCGGTCGGTGACCGGGTTCGTATCGCCGTTGGCATCACCCCCGACGAACATGGTGAAAGGACGCCCACTCTGCACCGTGATAATGCTGCTCAACCCGAGGTTCCGGTAAAGGGCGAAACCATGGTTGGGTGTAGATGCACTGAAGTTCGCGACAAACCGGTGGCGAACGTCCTGATTGGAATTGCCGCGTTCCGATTTGTTGTCGAACTGATTCTGCGGAAGGTTGATGAAAGTTGTGAAGTTCCCATTGTCGATGATATGGGAATAGGTGTAGTTGGCATTGAAGCTGAAATACTTGCCTAGGCGTTCAATGGCCTGAAACGTTAGACCGTGATAGTTGGCGTTTACAACGCTGATGTTGTAATCGAGAAATCCACCGTTGCTGAATTCGTTCCCCGTGAAGAATGGCTTGCCCGCCAGCAGCTGGGCCGTTCCCGTACAGTTGCTGATAGTGCCGTTCGGATTGAGCCAACCTTGGGCGGCCGGAGAATTGAATGGAGGCCCAGGTACAAATGGGGGCCCGGTGGGGTTCTGTGGCTTGCTCGTGCCGACGGGGCAAGAAGTGTTCAAGCCATTTCCCAGCACCAGACGGTGGGCGCCCACAAAGAGATACCCGACGTCGATGGTCAACGAATTCCCAATCTGGCGGTCGATTTCCAGACTGGCCTGCTCGGCATAAGGAAGCTTGCTGTGGTGGCGGTCCATCCCTCCGGCGCCGGCGGTGCAAGCCGGCGGACATGGGCCGGTAATATTTTCGGTGGGATAGGTACCGGTTGTCAGTATGCTCAGTGCCGTCGCTGCTGGCGCATCAAGACAGAGAGGGGGAGCAGGAGGAAGCAAAGTGAGGAAGGGTGAACAGCTCACACCCCCCGGC
>Ga0209526_10001254_pt1 | contig 16936 bp, 15 predicted proteins | sample JacPinW_OM2H0_M1_FD_188566 | JGI IMG/M metagenome (GOLD analysis project Ga0209526, IMG submission 188566) | Forest soil microbial communities from Algoma, Ontario, Canada - Jack Pine, Ontario site 1_JW_OM2H0_M1 (SPAdes) (version 2) | ecosystem: Environmental > Terrestrial > Soil > Boreal... | reverse complement strand
ATTTATGTAATGTGTTGCGCAGGCTACGACGCATCGCGCGCTTTTACGGGCGCGATCCGCAATTCATCTGCTCGTCAGCGACGATCTCGAATCCGGGAGAACTCGCTTCGCGGCTTCTGGAAGCAGACGTCGAAGTGCTGAACGCGAATGGCGCCCCGGCCGCGGAGAAAACATTCGTTTTTTACAATCCGCCGGTGGTGAATCGCGCGCTGGGCATTCGCCGCAGCTACATCAACGAATCCGTACGCGTGGCGCAGGAATTCTTGAAGCACGAACTGCAGACAATCGTGTTTGCCAATTCCCGCCCGCACACGGAGCTGCTGCTGACGTATTTGCAGCAGGCAAATCCCCATGGACCCGGCAGGCCCGAAACAATTCGCGGCTATCGCGGCGGTTACTTGCCGAACGAGCGCCGTGAAATCGAGCACGGGCTGCGCGACGCGCGGATTCGCGGCGTTGTTTCGACGAGCGCGCTGGAACTGGGGATCGACGTCGGCTCGTTGGATGCCGTGGTAATGGCCGGATATCCCGGGACCATCGCGGGAACGTGGCAGCGGGCGGGCCGCGCGGGGCGCCGTAGCGGCACGTCCTGCGCCGTGATGGTGGCTTCTTCCGCACCGATCGACCAATTCATGGTGCGGAATCCCGATTATTTTTTTGGAAGCACGCCGGAACACGCGTTTATCCAGCCGGATAATCTGGAACTTCTTGTGAATCATCTGAAGTGCGCGGCATTTGAGCTGCCGATCGCGGCCGACGAGCGCTTCGGCGATGTAGACGTGCCTGACCTATGCGCACGCCTCGCGGAAGCAGGTTTTTTGCATCAGGCGAGCGATCATTATCACTGGACGCATGAGGCCTATCCGGCGGACACCGTCAGCCTTAGATCGGTGACGAGCGACAATTTCGTGATCATCGATATCACTGGCGAGCCGAACGTCATCGGCGAAGTTGATTTCTCGAGCGCTCTAACCACCGTTCACGAGAAGGCTATTTATCTGCACGGCGGCGAGCAATATCACGTCGAGCATCTGGATTTCAAAGAGCGGAAGGCGTACGTGAAGCGCGTGGATGTGGACTATTACACCGATGCGATTCGCTACACGCAGGTTCGCGTGCTCGAAATCGCAGCGACAGCGCGCGATTCGGATTCGTCTCACTCTCATGGCGACGTGCTGGTGCGCTCGCAGGTCGTGGGCTTCAAGAAGATCAAGTTTTTCACCAATGAAAACGTCGGCGCGGGAAAGCTGGAGCTGCCGGAAAACGAAATGCACACAACTTCCTACTGGATCACGCTGGAGCGGCCGCTGCTGGAATCGCTTCCGTTTACCGTGAGCGAACGCCAGAGCGGGATGTTCGGCCTGCTGCACGCGTTGGAATCCGTGGCGACTCTCCTGCTTATGTGCGACGGCCGCGACCTGGGCACCGCGATCGGCGAGCGCCCGCCGGATGCGGCGGCGGCTGAAGCATTTTCCGCAACACGCATGGAAGAGGCAGTTGGACTGAACGCGAAAGAATTCTTTGAGCCTAACTTGTATCTCTTTGACGCTTATCCTGGCGGAATAGGCTTCTCCGAGCCGCTTTTCCGCGCGCACGAATTGTTGGTGCGGAAGACCCGTGAACTCATCGCTGCCTGTGGGTGCGAGCAAGGATGCCCATCCTGTGTCGGTCCCGCGGGAGACTTGGCACCCCGCGCGAAAGAGGCGGCATTGGCCATACTTGATCGGCTGTGTGCCTAATGGCGGCACTCGGGGACAGATTCTCCCGAATTGCCGCGCTGAAGCCGACGCGACCCCGGCCATCGGGCGCGGAGTTGCTACGCGCGCCGCATGCCGAGGACTCGCTGTCGCGCCTGCTGGGCGCGGGAATCGCCACAAATCGATACGGCCAGCACGTATTGATCCGCAATTGGTTTTCGTCACCGGAACAATCCGACATTTCCGAGGTAAGTCTGGAACTGCTTTCGCGCGGGCGGGACGAAACGCTCTCCAGGCGCACGCGGGCGGCGCTGGCTGATCCATCAAAATGGCTCTTTCTCGATACCGAAACCACGGGATTAGCGGGCGGCACAGGCACCTACGCGTTTTTGATCGGACTCGCGTGGTGGGACGCCGGCGCGCTGCAGGTCGAACAATTTTTCATGCGCGATTTTGGCGAAGAGCACGCGATTTTGCACGAAGTCGCCACGCGTCTCGCCGAGCGGCCCGTGCTGGTCACCTTCAATGGCAAGGCATTCGACTGGCCGTTGCTCGAAAACCGTTTCACGATGACGCGATCGATTCCCGCGCCGCGCTTGGCGGCGCATCTCGACCTGTTGCATCCTGCGCGAGCGTTGTGGAAACTGCGGCTCGGATCGGTGCGACTGGTGGAGCTGGAGCGGCACGTGTTGGACGCGAGGACGCTTGGCTGGCACCGTGAAGACGACGTGCTGGCCGCGCTAATTCCCCAGCATTACTTTGATTATTTGCGCGGAGGGCCGGCGGAGCCGCTCGCCGCCGTCGTGCGTCATAATCAGATGGATTTGCGAGGACTCGCGGCGCTGGTGGGCAAGATCGATGCGTTGCTTACATCCGGTGATGGCGGCGACGTGGAGAGTCTGGATTTGTTCGGACTCTCGCGTTATTTGCAGCGGCGCGGTGATTCCCAGGGGGCGCACTCCGCCTGCATGCAAGCCATTGATCTCGGTCTGCCTAAGGAATACGACCTGCAAGCGCGCCACGAGCTTGCGCTTCTGGCGAAACGGCGCGGTGAGCACGAGCAAGCTGCCGGAATCTGGCACGAGCTTGCCGCCGATGAATCCGCAGGCGTTTACGCTTGCGTGCAACTCGCAATTTATTACGAACGGCGTGCAAAGCGCTTAGAAAGCGCACTGGAGTTCGCTCGCCTCGCCCTCACGAAGGTTCGCCGCCTCAGAACGAATTCACTCAACCTGGCGACAACCACGCGAAACCTGCGCCTGGAGCAAGCAATTCTGAATCGCGTCGCCCGGCTCGAGCATCGAATGGGGCTGAGTCGGGTGTTGCCTGCCCTACCGATGGGTGAACCTTCGCCAAAGGCTAGCCTCGGTGCGGTTAGATTCACCAGTTAGTCGTTCCAGTGCTCCTCAATTCAAAAGAGTAAATCGGATGGAAACTTCAGCAGCAAAGCCGCAACCTAAAGCAGGAGGTTCCATGGCCACTGCCGAACAAGCCTATTTTCGTCCCAAACTAGAGCAACGCCGTGAACGTCTTCTTTCTGCCTTGCATTCCTCGGCGAATGCTTCGCTGTCTGATCTGCTTGGCGACGTGGACGCCGCCCTAGCTCGGATAGACGAGGGCACCTATGGGATTTGCGAAACATGTCACGACCCCGTTGAAAAAGAGCGTCTGCTAAACGATCCTCTTGTCCGTTTTTGCCTCGACCATCTCACGAGCGAAGAACAGCGTGCTTTGGAGTCCGATCTCGAACTCGCCGCGCGCATTCAAAAGGGGTTGCTGCCGCCGCCCGAGCTGTCCGCCGCAGGCTGGCAAGTCCGCTATCACTACGAGCCTGCGGGGCCGGTCAGCGGCGATTATTGCGACGTTTTCGAATCTGATGGCGGGTTGCTCTTCCTGTTTGGTGATGTCTCAGGGAAAGGTATCGCCGCTTCCATGCTCATGAGCCATTTGCACGCCACCTTTCGCAGTCTGGCTCGAGCCAACCTTCCACTTCAACGAATGGTCGAAGCTGCAAACCGTATTTTTTCGGAAAGCACGCTCGCCGGGCAATTTGCGACTCTGGTCGTGGGCCGCGCGACAGAGGATGGTTCCGTCGAATTCGTCAGCGCGGGACATCTGCCCGTTCTTCACCTTGGACGCAACGGGGCCAAATCGGAAGGCGCAACCGGAGTACCTCTCGGGATGTTCACGAACTCGCACTTTCCGGTGCATCAGCTCTCATTGAGCTCCGGCGAGGCCTTGCTAATCTACACCGATGGACTTACCGAAGCCTGCAATGCGGTCTCCGAAGAGTACGGCGTTAACCGCGTAAAGGAGACTGCTCAGCGCCATTATGCGACCAGCCCTGACCGCTTGATCGCAGGGTGTCTCTCCGACTTGCAGAACTTTGCGGCGGGGACAAAACGAACGGACGACCTCAGCCTGCTTGTCCTTCGGCGGGCGGCATAATAGCGAACGCAAAAGCATTGAGGCGCTAATTCGCCAGGCTCAACTCGTTTGATCTGATAGGCTGGCTGCGTTTCGCAATTTCTTTTGCGCTTTTTTCCAATGCTTTGGGCTGCTCCGGCACTGGTGGCCACTTCAGTTCCTTGTTGACCTGAATCAGGAGAGCCCGGTCGCCGCCTTCCAGAGTCACGCATTCGTTTTCAAAACAACGCAGGAAGACTCCGCCGTCTGAACTATCGAAAGAAAAGAAGTCTGGCTTGCGAAAAAGATTGCTGCGGTGTTCGTGCTTTTTCTCGAGCGCTTCGGAATATTGGCCAAAGAAACGCTGGGCTTGGTCCGTGGTGGCCAGTCGTTCTCTGGTGACCAGCAAGAGGCGCTTGGTCTGCTTTTGCTCGTATACGGCGTAGCGGTCGCCGTTCCACGCGGCCGACAATGGCTTCGCTCGCGGCTCACCCAGAAATTGCTTCAGCACTTCTTTCCAGCCAAATTCGCCCATGACATTTTCTTCCAGTTTCACCCAATCCGCGCCTAACGATTTTTCCATGGAGGGTAGCGAAACCGGCGCAGGCACTTTGCCTGATGTGTACAGACCAGGATGCAGGATTTGCTGCGTGGAAACCGGGGGGTTGGTGAAGATGCCGGCGAGAGCCTCCCAACCGGACGGTTTTAGGACCGCGGCCGAGAATGTGAGGCCGTCCAAATATGGGAAAATCAGCGCGTCTTTGAGAAACGGCGGCGCTTTCTTCAACAGCGGAGTATCCGCCATGTCGCCGATAAGCATGGAAGGGTCTATATCAGGCAAATCTTGCAGAGAGCGCCCGCTACCCTGGAGGAGATACTCCACCATAGCAACCATCGCGCTGCCTTCCAAGACCGACTCGCGTGCGAGTTCGCCGTCGTCATTGGGGCGCGCGGCTTTTACCCAGGCTTCAATTTGGAAGTGCTGGTCCTCCAGGGCGTGAGTCAACTCGTGGGCCATGACCATGCGCTGATCGTCGATCGGAATCCAGTCTGCTACATAGAATTCGTGCGCTTTAGGATCGTATAGGCCGGCGATCTGCTCCGTGAGCAGATCGATCATGAAGGAATCGAGGTCGAACCCTTTGGGAAGCAAGCCGAAGGCTTCGGCGCTTCTGGCGCCCGCATAACGCTCGGCAGCGTCTTTTTCTTCGTTCATTTCCTTGATGATGTGGGCGTGAATCTCTTCGCGCGAGCGCAGGCTCTTCCTGAGCGGACTGCGGAGGTCCAGGCCGGTGATCTGACTCATTTGACCGAGTACCTCGTCGGCAGCGGCGGCGAAATCAGCGGCGTTAGGCTTAGTAGTAGAACTCGGCGGGATTGCGGGACCGGTGGTCTGCTGCGCGAAGGCGTAGGATGCGAGGCCCGCGGCGACCAACAGAATTATGAAAATGAGCAGTGCCGCCGGGCGAGAGCGCGAAATCGGAGAGGACAACACATTTTCAGAATAGCAGATTCGCGGCTGGCTCGCCGCCGGGCGTCACGACGAGCTTGATACGCCGGCACCTGAATGTTTGGTTCAAAACGGAGTAGCGCTTTGTCGAGAAAAAGAGCCAAGAGCCTAATATTCGTTACTTGTGTCAAGGACGGGTTGCGAGTTATTCACAATTTTCCTCAGATGGATTAGTTCCGAATAATTAACGCCGTGGTAAGTTAGGTTGCACCAGCCACATGGATCCTGGATTTCGTCTCCGCCAGATCCGCGAACGTCTCGGGTTGACGTACCGGGACGTCGAGCGGGCCAGCCTTGCGCTCACCCGCGTACACGCACGCCCGCAATTCACGGTTCATATCAGTCGCCTGGCCGACATAGAGAACGCAGGAGTGGTGCCGAGCCTCCACAAGCTCTATGCCCTAGCCGTGATTTACCACTTGAATCCCCTGGAAATTGCGAGCTGGTACGCGATACCGCTAGATCGATTCCTGGGCGATGCCGTTTCCTTCGCTGCCCCGCAAACACACTTGATGGCATCTCCCTCGTTTTTGCAGGGTCCTGAGAAGAAAATCGCACCGCCATTCGTTCCGGATTGTACGGAATTCTTGGCGCGAAGCGCGGCTGTGTGCGGCGGCTTCGGGAATATGTTGAACAGCGAAAACGGCCATCACCGCTACGGGTGCATCGGGCTGCGCGACCGGCGCATGGAGCCGATCTTGAGGCCGGGAAGCGTGGTTTTGGTGGATGTGTCCGTACGACGTTTGCAGGAGAATGAGTGGTCCAACGAGTACGATCGGCCCATGTATTTTGTTGAACTGCATGACGGTTACCGCTGCGGGTGGTTTCAGAAGGAGGGCAAGCGTCTGGCGATGCAGCCCCATCCGCTTTCGCGCTGCATGTCGGAATCCTGGAAAACTCCGGATGATGCGGAAATTGTCGGACGGGTGGTGGGAGTGGTTACCCGGCTGCCTGTTCCGTTGAAGGCTCTTTCTCGAGAATCTCCAGAATTGCGCGGACATTCGAGCAAAAAAGCTCTTTGAGGTACTCCGGCGAATCGGCCGGCAACAGCCTGCGATAGGCTTCAAGCCTCCGCCACTGCGCGGCTGTCTTGCGTGAGCCATTCGGCAGCGTGCGCAGGTGCGCGCGCAAATCTTCCTCCTGCACAACTAAAGGCGTCTCCAGGATCCGCTCAAAAACCTCCTGATGGCATTGCTCGAGGGCTTGCCGCACAGCTACGTGCGGGTAAACGGCGGCCAAGCCGGCATGCTCATACACGTTTGTGGAAATGTCGCGCAGGGAAGCCAAATAGGCCAGACGCGAAAATGGGCTGGGGATTCTTGCCAGTGTAGAAAGGGTCAAATCGTGGATGATACGCCGATTCTGCTGAAGCTGCGTCAGTGTATCCATCTGCTTGCCTGTTCCGAAAACAGAACGCTTTCCAACGAATAACCCGAATTTCGCTGTTTTCCATCATGGTGTCCCTCAGGAGGGTCACCTATGAAGAAGAAAATAGCTGTGTTCGGTGTTTTCCTGCTCGCCGCATCGTTCGCGCTTCCTGTGACTGGCTCAGCCAACTATAGCCCAGGTAATACTGCTGTCGAGGGTAATTTTACAGGTACATTTATTGCCGATGGTAGTCCGCGGCCTCCGTTGCCGCCAGCCCTGCCTTTCGACGGAAGCCCACGGCCACCGCTTCCGCCAGCGTTCGTGGTGGATGGCAGTCCCAGGCCCCCGCTCCCCCCAGCGGCCTTCGATGGCAGTCCGCGCCCACCTTTGCGGCCTTCGGGTCTATCGGCCTGAGCGCGAGATCACAGGATGGTCAACCCTGAGCACGGGCTTGATCGATGGCAGGAGCTATCGCGTTCAAGCCCGTTCTCTTCGTTAGTAATTTCTGACAATTTCGCCCCATAGCTGCTCAGTACCAAGGGCCCACCGGAGGCGGTTCAGAAGCGCTATGTACTATCTTTTTACGTTTATGCTACGATTCGCCTTCGATGAACGACCTGGGACCGCTTACAAAATCGCTGTGGGCGATGACTGCGATTGTGCAGGTTCTGCTCCTCTGCCTCTTAGTTACCCGAAGAAATGTTAAGAGCTATCCGGCGTTCAGCGCGTACATCTTTATGACTCTCGCCCAGAGCGGGCTGTTATTCGTGGCCATTAAGGGATGGGGATTTTCCTCTACTATGTCCTGGCGCATCGGCTGGGCCACGCAGTGCCTAGTTTTGACGGCTCGCGCTTTTGCTGTCGCTGAACTATGCCTGCACATTCTGGGGCGTTTCCGCGGGGTGTGGCTTCTGGCGCGCTGGATACTGCTTGGTTGCGGCGCAGTAGTTCTCGTCTATGCGGTAGTGGCCGCAAACCATCAATGGCGCCTTATTCCGAACACCGCCGAGTTGGGACTCGAGATGGCGACGGCGGCTGTGATTGTCACCCTTCTACTCTTTGCCCGGTATTACGACATCGTAGTAGTCTCACCACTTCGTTCGGTCGCCATTGGGCTGTGCGTGTATTCCTGTGTGTCGGTCGTGAACGATGCGATTCTCGAGCGTTGGCTGAGCCGCTATGTTTCCCTATGGAACGAATCGGGTATGGTCGCCTTCCTTGCCTGCCTCCTTGTATGGGTTTGGGCTTTCCGCAGGTTTGCACCGCAACCTACCGCCGATCCTCTGCTCCTGGATCGTTCCGTATACCTGCATATCATTCCGGAAGTAAATTGGCGGTTGCGCGCGCTCAATGAACAACTGATGCAGTTCTGGCGGTTGGAGGCACCACGCACGTGAGCATGATATTTATTTTTAGCGCCGTGGCAGCGCTGCTCGCGCTGCTTTTCTGGGCGCTTCGCGGCCCGCGGCAAAAAAACCACGCGGGCGCGCCTAGTCTCGAATCCATCCAAGAACCCGTCCGTCAACATGCAACTTACTTTGGTGTGATTCGCCAAGCGATGTCGGAAGAAGATTTTGAGTTCCTCGCCGCTCGTGGCCCCGTGCGCTTGGTTCGCCGCGCACACAAAGAGCGCCAGCGCATTGCCTTGCTTTATCTTGCGGATCTGCGTGCCGATTTTGAAAGGTTGTTGCGTCTGGCAAGGGTGATTGCCGCGCTTTCGCCGGAGATCGCCGCGTCTCACGAGTTCGAGCGCTTACGCCTGAGCATTCGCTTTTCCTGGCGATATCAGATGGTTCTGCTCGGACTATATGCCGGCCTTTTGTTGCTGCCGCAGCTTAGTGGCTTGAGCCAAATAGTAAGCGAGCTGGCGTTTCGCATGGAGTCCGCAATGAAAGAGCTTGGTGAGCGCGCGGCGGTGGCCGCCGAACTCGCGTCAACCCTGAATCGGCGCGGTCTGGACGTGGCCTAAGGCCATCTCTACAGCAGACAGCAAATCCGCAGCTTTAAAGGGCTTTTGCAGGACGTAGATGCCGTTGCCCGTATGATTCTCCTCTGGCGCGGGCATAGCTGAGGCCCTCATCCAAACCAAGCGTCTTGCCAGAGCGGGCCGGTTCACCTTCAGCCAGTCTTGCAGAGTCTCCGCCCCGGCGCCGACCCGCACTTCTGCGTCCGCAACCACCGCGTCGAATTCCTGCTCGCCAAGGAGTCGCTCCGCCTCCGGGAAGCTTGCAGCAGCTCGCACCGCATGATTCCCCTCGTGTAGAATGGCCTCCACGGCTTCCAGCACGGAAACATCGTGGTCGATGAGGAGAATTCGCCCGCCGCGTGCGCCAACCACACCGCCGTCCGGCACCGTATCCTCCGGAGCAGCCGCTCGCTGATACGGCAACTCGATCGTAAAACACGCGCCGGAAGGTTGCAGGTTGCTCACGCGGATGGAGCCGCCGTGTTCGCTCACAATTCCATAACAGATGCTCAAGCCGAGCCCGGTGCCCTTCCCCACTGGCTTCGTGGTGTAGAAAGGATCGAATACCCGGGAAGCGTCCTTCACCCCCGGACCGCTATCCTTGAATTCAACGATCAGGCGTTCGTTTTGAGCCTTTGTGCTGACCCACAGATCCCCATCATTGGACTGTTCGAGGATTGCATCGACTGCGTTGTTCACCAGGTTTAAGAATACTTGCTGCAGCTGGTGAGGGTCTGCGGCGGTCATGGGCAGATCGGAAGCGAGGTCATAGTGAACACGAATGTTGCTCAGGCGGAGATCGTAGTCGCGTAGCGCCAGCGTGTCTTCCAGTATTTGGTTGAGTTGCACAGCTACGCGCTCGGGCTTGTGCTGACGGGCAAAACTCAAAAGGTTCTGGACAATTCGATGAGTGCGCTGTGCCTGCTTGTAGAGCTTATCCGAATATTCCATGCCTTGCGGCGGCATTTGGCCGCTCGACAGCAGCAATTGGCTGTATCCCAAAATCGCCGTGAGCGGGTTATTGAGCTCGTGCGCCACTCCAGAAATCAGTTGGCCAACAGCGGCCATCTTTTCGCTGTGGAGGAGTTGTTCCTGCGTGCGCCGCAAATTTTCGTAAGCTTGCCGCGTTTCCTCGTACAAAACAGAGCGGTCGATGGCATTGGAAATTTGGCTGCCGACAGCAATCAAGAGATTGATGTCCGCAGGCGAGAATTCCCTGGGAGTTCGGCTGCCAACCACCAATCCGCCAAGCACTCGATCCTTAGACCACAGGATCACCACGAATGCCGAGTGCAACCCTTCCTTGCGTTGCGCTTCCCGCAGCACCAGTGGGAGCGGCAGGCCTTGCGCCGAAAGGAACGTGGCATGCACGGCCTTGATGTGTTGCAGTAACTCTGGCTGGATAGCCACTGGCGGGATGTGCCGCGCCTGCTCTGAGCGATGGCCAACCGCCGCGATGCGCCGCAGCATGAGCCCACCTTCATCCAATAGGTAAAGCGACGAGGCATCCAGGCTAAAGAGCTCGGTCATTTGCCGCAGGGTGCGGTGAATCGAGTCGGTAAGGTCCAGGGACTCCGTTAGAGTCTGGCCTATAGAGTTCAGCACCATCAATTCGCGATTGCGACGCCGGATTTCCTGCTCGGCTCGCTTACGGTCGGTTATGTCGAGCAAGAATCCTTGCAAGGCAGTCAGATTCCCCGCGGCGTCTCGGATGGCAATCGATGATTCCAGCATTGCCCGCACTTCGCCGTCTTTGCGGCGAATTTCGTATTCAAAATCGGCCACAGCCCCGTGGTCCTGCAGCAGCTTCTTAAGCCGCTCGCGATCCGCGGGGTTCACGAACATCGCCGGAATTTCGGCGTTCAGCAACTCGTTGCGCTCTTCAAATCCCAGAATGCGCATCAGCGCATCGTTGAAATCCAGGAATCGTCCCTGCGGATTGGAAATGAAGACTCCTTCTTGAACGTTCGAGACCAATGTTCGATATTTTTCTTCCGCACGCTTGCGCTCGGATATGTCTTTTAGGGCGTGCACCGTGCCTAGCTGGCGGCCGGAGGGATCGGTGAACGTGGAATTGGAAGCGAGAAAATATCCCGTAAGCCAAGGATCCGGATCGTCTCCCTCGCCGGCGACGCCCTCGCAATAAGGACAACTCTTGTAGTTTGTCCCCTTGCGCGGAAGCAAATCCGTGACCATGCGACCTATTAACCCCCCCGCATCGCGTCCCAGCAGGTTCCCCAGGCGCTGGTTGGTCCGCAAAATTCGAAATTCCGGGTCGTGGACAAAAATTGGATCGCCGATCGAATCAAACGTGTAAGCCCATTGCTGCTGAACCGTGGCCACTTGCTCAAAGAGCCGCACGTTCTGCAGCGTCAAGCCCAGAAGGTTTGCAATATTGACCAGATAAGAGATCTCATCCCGTTGAAAGCGGACGTTCTGAAAGGAACCTACGGAAATAATTCCGACCGGTCCGTTTTTTCCAGGAAGTGCCAGCGAAATGCTCTCGCTTACGCCGCTCTCCTCCATCCGGGTGCGCTCTTTTGCATCCACGCCTTCATCCAAGCGCAGAAACAGGCAGTCTTTCTGGAGAACGCGCTGTACCCATGGCTCAGAGACCGCCACACGTTCGTGCTTTTGTAGATAGGCTTGCTGAAACCCGACTGAAGCTCGTGCGACGAGTTGCGCGGTACTTCCGTCGCCTTCCAACAATCGCACGATTCCGTGTGTTGCACCCAGGCTCTCCACCACATGTCCCAGCACCTGCTCGAGGACTTCGCGCACCGAAAGCGTCTGTGTGCTGGCCGCCGTCAGCAGCGAAAGCCGCCTCATTTTGTCGTTCAATTCATCGCTGCGCGCACGCGCACTTTCCAGCACCAAAACGGCCATAGCAATACCTATGGAAACACTCAGCAAGTGATCGAACGCCAGCCGCAGTAAGAAAAGCGGATGCGACAGCCATTGGTAACGATCGATGTTGTGAAGCCCGCTAACCAATAAAGCCCCCGCCAGCAACCGTCCGCCATGTCCTTTGTGTTTAGCCCTTGCCCTCCACAGGAGCCACCCCGCCCATAAACAGATGACAGACTGAAGGGCGGCCGTCTCCCAATGGACTTTCCCAAAGTATGGCGCAGACGTGCTGCGCTCTACGTAGTAGACTCCGGCCAGAATGGCGGTGGCCAGCGGCAGTACAGGCCAATTGCGTTTTGCGCCGCCGATGGTGAGTTGCATCACAGACGAAAGAAACAGAAGCAGCGCGATCACTCGCGTCGCCAGCGCGGCCAAACGCAACTCCGGGCTTTCATCCAAGATCAGCCCGAGCTCGAAAACGGAAGAAAGCGTCAGCCCAATCCAACCCACTAGCCAGAGACGCAGATAGCCGTCCGCGTGATCACGGCGCAGCAGTAGAAACAGCACCAGCAGGACGATGAGCGCCGTCACTTCAAAGAAGGCGATGGCAAGCGGGCCCTGATTTACGAACACCTTGTGCCGCCTCCCGGCGGATACGCTCGAAAATTTTCAGGCGCACGGGTACAGGCTCGGACAAAAGCCAGAAACCCTCAGGAATACTTGTCTGTGAAGCTACATGCTGTTTCCTGAATGGGCAATGGGCCCAACTTGCTGATGTGCTGTCCCTTATAATGGCGTCTGGGAAGAACGAGCCCCCGGGAGCCAACCACACGTGGAAGTCGAAAACATACTTGTCGTCGATGACGAGGAAGCCATCCGCGAAGTCGTTTCCACAATGCTCGAGTCGAAAGGCTATCACTGCACCGCCGTAAGCAACGGGCGTGCGGCACAGGACCAGGTCAAGCGAACCACCCCGGACCTGGTGCTCAGCGACATGATTATGCCCGAAATGGACGGCATCAAGCTTCTGGAATGGCTTCGGCAGTACGACCCAGAAGTCCCGGTAATCATGGTCACCGCCATCCACGACATTTCCACGGCGCTCGAGGCGATACGCCGCGGAGCTTACGACTACATTCTGAAGCCGTTCGAGAAGGACCAGCTCTTCCTCGGCGTCGGGCGCGCGTTGCAGCATCGCCGCTTGATCATGGAAAATCGGACTTACCAGCGGAATCTCGAACAATTGGTGGAAGAGCGCACGGCGCAACTAACGGGAGCGATCGCGCAGCTCGAGCAGTCTTACGATGATACGCTCGAAGCGTTGGGCAGCGCGCTGGACTTAAAGGACGCCGAGACCGAAGGCCATTGCCAGCGCGTGACCGCGTTCTGCATTTCTATCGCAAAGGCGATGCCTGTGCCCGACGCGTATCTTGCCGTTCTGGCGCGCGCGGCCTTCCTTCATGATATCGGCAAGATGGCCATCCCGGACGGCATCCTGCGCAAGCCCGGCCCGTTGACCGAAGACGAAAAGCAGATCATGCGCAAGCACTGTGAAATCGGCTACAACATGCTGATCCGCATTCCATTCTTGCGCGATGCCGCTGAAATCGTGCTGGCCCATCAGGAATTTTTCGATGGCTCTGGTTACCCACGCGGCTTGAAAGGCGACGACATTCCCCTGGGCTCTCGCATCTTCACCATTGCCGATTCGCTCGATGCCATGATCAGCGACCGGCCGTATCGCAAAGCTTTGCCCCTTTCGCACGCAAGGGGAGAAATCAAGCGCTGCTCCGGCACGCAGTTTGACCCGAAAGTAGTGGATGTTTTCATGTCCATACCCGAAGAGCACTGGCTGGAATTGCGCGAAAACCTCGGTTCGCCGTTCCGTTTGGCCCATCTAAAAAACTTGTAACTTCTTCTGTTCGCGTAAACATCCGCCGTGCCGCGCCGCATCGGGGCGTATACTGGCAGCACTCAAAGGGAGGCCTACATGCGTCAGACGCGTTTCAGAATCTTGATCGTTGCAGCAGTCCTGGCCGGCAGTATGGTCGCCGGCGCGATTCGTGCGCAAGAAGACGTTAAAGTCAATCACACCTCGCTCAAAGTCGGCGACATGGCTCCGGATTTCACACTGCTCGACAATCATTGGAAGCAGATCCACCTCAGTGATTACCGCGGCAAGAAAAACGTCGTCCTCGCCTTTTACGTTCTTGCCTTTACCGAGGGTTGAACGAAAGAACTTCAGGCCTATCAGGCTGATATGGCCAAGCTCGAGGCATCGGATGCGGTGGTCTTCGGAATTAGCATAGATAGTCCAGCCGCCAATAACGCTTTTGCCGAGAAGATCGGCGTCACGTTTCCTCTGCTCAGCGACATGACCCGCAAGGTGCTGAAGCAGTACGGCATCCTGAAAATGTACAACGTACAGAAAGAAGAATATGATTGGGCGCAACGCACTACTTTCGTGGTCGATAAGAGAGGCGTAATCCAATCGGTGGAGGAAGAGGCTAGCGCCATCAATCCAAACAATGCCGTCGCCGTTTGCACCAAGCTCCCGAAAAAATAGCGCCTCGCTGCACGAGGGATCCATGTACCTGCGTTGTCGCGGATTGCCGCATGAGCTCTAATCCGCTCGCGGCATCTTACAGTCCCATCCCACAATTTGATTTGTCCGCGCATTTCGCCGTCATTGCTGAGGAAATTCGTGCCGCGGTTGATCGTGTGCTCTCGTCGCAGCAATTTATCCTGGGACGCGAAGGCGCTGCGCTGGAAGAAGAAGTCGCGCGGCTCTGCGGCGTCGCGCACGGCGTCGGTGTGGGCTCCGGCACGGACGCTCTCGTTCTTGCGTTGCGATCCTGCGGGGTCGCGGCCGGCGATGAAGTGATCCTGCCGCCGTTCACGTTTGTCGCCACCGGCAGTGCCGTGAGCGCGCTAGGCGCGAAGCCGGTTTTCGCGGACATTCACCCCAATACATACAACATCGACCCTGGCCAGCTTGAACGACGTGTGACTCCCCGCACTCGCGCCATTGTCGTTGTTCACCTGTATGGTTTGCCTGCGGACATGGATCCCATCATGGATTTCGCGCGAAAAAAGAATTTGCCGGTCGTTGAAGACAGCGCGCAAGCGATCGGCGCGGGTTACAAGGGCCGGCGCACCGGCGCTCTCGGCGACGTCGCCTGTTTTAGTTTTTATCCGACAAAGAATCTTGGCGCTTGCGGCGATGCCGGCATGATCGTAACCAACTCAGCGGAACGCGCGGCGCGTTTGCGCATTCTGCGCAACCACGGGCAAACCGAGAAGTACGTCAGCAGCGAGCCTGGCTGGAACGGGCGCCTGGATGAGATACAAGCGGCGATTCTTCGCGTGAAACTCCGTCATCTTGGTGACTGGCAGCGCGCCCGGCAAGCGCATGCGGCGGAATATACGCGGCACTTTGCGCATATTCCAGGCATTATGCCGCCGCGAGTCCCCGAAGGGTATGAACATGTCTTCCACCAGTACACCATTCGCGTGGAGGAACGCGACAGGTTACAACACGTTCTGACTGAGAAAAAAATAGGCAGCGCCGTATATTATCCCGTGCCGCTTCATCTTCAGCCGCTCTACGCTTCTCTAGGATACAAAGCTGGAGATTTTCCGCACGCGGAGCATGCCGCGCAAGAAGTCTTGTCGCTGCCCATGTACCCGGAGTTGCGGCCGGCTCAGTTGGCGCGCGTGGCCGAAGCCGTGGGCGAATTCGTCCGTCATTAAACGCCGCTTATCTGCCTAAATAGAGAAGCAGCAATAGAAAAACCCACAGGGCGTCCATAAAATGCCAGTAATACGACGTGATTTTCACGGCAGTGTTGCGTGAAATTTTTCCTTTCTCAAAATCGCGCATTCCGACATACAGCAAAGCGGCAATCCCACCAAGCAGATGCACCGCGTGCGCAGCCGTGAAAATGTAGAAAAAGCTGGTCGCCTGATTGCTCGCGATGTATACGCCAGAGTCAACCAGTTGCAGCCACGCTACCAACTGGCCCGCCAAAAATACCATGCCCAAAATTGTGGTAGCGCCCCAAAGCTTCCGGAACCCGGAGAAGTCAACCGCCAATAATCGTTCGCGCGCTTTTTCGAGCGTGTAGCTGCTTGCAAGCAATATCGCACTATTAAGCCACAGGATCTTCGGCAGATGCGCGGGCACCCAGGTTTCGCTCACGCCTCTCAGCGCAAGGAACGCAGTACCCAATCCCAGGAAGAACACCAGGATAGAAATCATTCCCAGCGTAATCGCGGTCGAGTAGCGGCCTTGCGGCGGTTTGCGAGGGCGCCTGCCCCTATCGCCGTCTCCGCCACCATCGCCGCGCGGAGGAGGCGCTTTCCCTCCACCTCCGCCGCCAATGTCACTGACGATCAGCTCGATATCGTGAGTGGCCCTTGTCCCAGGCATCAGTTCCTTCCCAACTTAGCGCGCCTTCTTCCTTCCCTGCACCGCTTGTGTGCGAGGGCGAGAAAGCGACCGGGCGAGCGCGATCATTCTAAATACATTACATTCGCGACGAGAATTCAAGTGGGAAAGCCAGTCCTGAAAACTGGCCGGGGCGTTCCCCTTTGAACACCAAGAATCTCTATAACGTGGTAGCGTGACCGCCGTAGATTCATCATAAAAGAGTTAAGTACGCATTTGGGAGAAGCCCTTGATCGAGAGACCTCGAGCCCGTCGCTATCCATTTGCCGCCAGCATCGAGCTGGTCGAAATGGAATCGGAAGGCGAGATCCGCGAACAGACCACGAACCTCAGCGTGTTTGGCTGCCAGGTGAATGCGCAAAAGACTTTTGCGGCCGGTGCAAAGGTTCGGCTTCGGATTATCCACCGCGGCGCAATCTTCGCGGCTCTAGGTCAGGTGGTCAATGTGCGCAGAAACAGCATGGGCGTGGTATTCACCAAGATCGAACAAAAGGATCAGCTAATTCTCGAGAAATGGCTGGCTGAGGCTCGCGACACTAAGGAACGGCCTACAAGCGCACGGCAACTTTCGAGATAGTCTTTCGCTTCGTTGGAATGGTGCGGTAGAGAGGACTCGAACCTCCACGGTATTGCTACCGCCAGCCCCTCAAGCTGGTGCGTCTGCCAGTTCCGCCACTACCGCATTTCACAGA
>Ga0209526_10001253_pt1 | contig 16936 bp, 12 predicted proteins | sample JacPinW_OM2H0_M1_FD_188566 | JGI IMG/M metagenome (GOLD analysis project Ga0209526, IMG submission 188566) | Forest soil microbial communities from Algoma, Ontario, Canada - Jack Pine, Ontario site 1_JW_OM2H0_M1 (SPAdes) (version 2) | ecosystem: Environmental > Terrestrial > Soil > Boreal... | reverse complement strand
TCGTCGAACGCCTGGGACACCTCGAGCGAATGGGCAACGGGATGACGTCCGCTCATGTCACGCTCACTCAGGAGCAGCACCATCATCACAAGGGCAACCTGTACAGCCTGATGGTGGAAGTCCGCCTGCCACTTCAGGAAACTCACGAGGACCGTGTTCCTCCGACCGAAGGGGCAAGCGGCAAGTCAGAAGTATCGTAAGAGACCATCATCGCAGAAAGTCAAGTTGCTTGGCTCGTTGTTGACTCGTCAGGGGAGCTCTTCTCGTCGTACAGCTCTTGGGGGACGCCAATTGCGCCCTCGCGATAAACAAAGCCAAGTACAACCACTAGACTCTTCTTCTATTGCCAAGGTCTCCTGCTAGCAACAGAGTTTGTCCATCCGATGAGCTATCTTGGCGTTGTGTACGACCATTCTGACGGAATATTTCCGACATCGCAGGGGACACGCGATCATAAGAGCCGCTTTTCTATCGTCATCGACCGCGTCAGTTAGGATTTGGACGCCGTACGATCGCGTCACCAGGACTCTCAACCCCGCCAAAAGCCAGACGCCTGTTGGTATCTCGTCATGATAGTACTTCCTGATGGCAGGGAGTTAGAGTTGGGACCAGGACGTGACCGCCCCTAGCGGGCGTGGGACCAGACTGTGCTTGCATTGCGCGTTTTTTGCTCGCGTTCGGCTCTTCTACCATCCCGACATGTGGACATTAGTGCTTCCGTGTTTCCGGGGTGTAGCGCGATTGGAGATACTGAATGATCTTCTGCACTGCATCGTCGGGTACCGATGCGCCGTAGGTTTTTACCATCTTATTCACTTCGTCGGCCCAAGCGCCCCCGGGCAACGGAGGCTGCATCGTGATGTAACGAGGGCTATGGCAGACATTGCAGTAAACCTCTACCTCCTGTCTTCCATCACCCGCCGCAAGCACAGTGGGATAGATGGGGTATTTTCCGGCGTCGTAGATAGCATCGGTGGAACCGACACTCGGAAGTACCTGGCGAATGCTCCCCTGCACCGTCGGCGTGTAATATCCGGCTTGGAATTCAGCGTAGAGCCCCCGGCCGGCCAGGATCGCCAGCGCTACAAGAGCCAAAGTGTACCCTTTATATCTGCGCATGAACTGCTCCCATTAACTGGCGTTCCCGACGACAACTTCCTGGCGTTCGATCTTGTTCCACAAGTACCCACCCGGATTCCAGACGCCCTCGTCAGGCTGTGTATTTCCCTTCGCGTCGGTCGCGCGGACTGCCAATTGGTATTTTTCGGGCTGCTTGGGAGTCCATGCAAGCGACCATGTTCGGAACGAGTATGGCCCGATATCTTCTCCAAGACGGGCGTCGCGCCAGTTCTTGCCGTTGTCGTCTGAAACCTCAACTCTCCTGATGGCGCCATAACCACTGAAACTAATACCTTGTAACTGCAAGGGGAAGCCGACGGGAATCTTAATAGACCCATCCGGAGATATGAGGAACGACCGGACTGGCATGCGGGAAATCGGTATGGTCCGTACGTTGCCGGCCTTGACTTCATCGGGTGTCGTTATGCCACGCGGTGTGTCCGGAATTCGATAAGCAGTTTTCATCCAGAAATTGTCATCCGGCTTATCGAGAATTCGAATCCAGGAAAGAGACTTTACCCAGTATGTTGCAAAATAGCCGGGCACTACGAGACGGACAGGAAATCCGTTTAGCAACGGCAAGGGCTCATTATTCATCGCGAAGGCGACGAGGCATTCATCGACGACAGGATTGTTCAAATCAAGTGATTTCATGAATCGGTTTGAGCCGTAGCCAGCAGGCCCAAACCCTTTGTCCAATCCTTCGAATTGCACCTGCACGGAATTGTTATGGACTCTCGCAGCTTCCAGAATTTCGCGGAGCTTTACTCCTGTCCAGAGCGCGTTGCCCATGGCTCCATTACCCCATTGGCCGCCTGCAACTCGAGGCTGCAACCGGCTGCGGCTGTTGCCGGAGCATTGGTTCACTGCAACGATCGAAATCGGCTTGAAGCGAGTGAGCAAGTCAGGAAGGCTGAGCGTGAGCGTCGACGCGCCCCCTTCGACCTGCAGACGCCATTCTTTCAAGTCTACCGAGTTGGGAAGGGCCGGAAGATGCCAGCGAACATAGAACGCTCCGTTCGGGGTCAACGGTGTCAGGAAGCAATGCCGTGGGGTTTCTAGTTGCACGGGACGGTCCGTAAGAAGAATAAGCGGTTCCTTCTGCGGATACGTGACGAGTTGCCCAGGCGAATTCCAATACGGATTAGCACCCGGTCCGGTAAATTCGGGAGCCTCCTGCTGCCCGGATGGCTCCTGGCCGGCTGCGCCGGGTGCAACGAACAAGCGGTCCAGCGCAACGGCTGAACCGACGGCGGCAAGAACCTCCAACAACTGGCGCCTAGGAAACTGCCTCGAATCCCTCATGCCGTTTGACCTTTAGTCGAGCTCCCGACCTGAGTCTGAAATTCGGAAGCTAATCCTTCTTCGCTTCACTCGTTGAAAGGAATGCCTTCGCTTCGGCGACCTCGACTCGCTCGGTGGCAGCACTCTCTGCGAGCATGACAAGCCTCTGGTACCAATCGCGCGCAGCGGCGTGATCCCCAGCGGCTTCCGACGCTTTGGCGGCCCCGTAATATCCGCGGAAGCGGTTGGGCTTGGCCTTCAAGGAGGCTTGAAATTCCGTCAGCGCCTGCTTGGGCTGCCCGGTTTCCAACAGCATATAGCCCAGCAATTCGCGCATGGGCACCAGACGATTTTCCATCGCGACGCTCTTTTCGATCGAATCGTCAAGATCGGCGTCAGCGCGCATACGTTCAAGCGCCTTGGCCTTGTCGCCCTGCCTGAGATTGAGCCAGGCCGAAGCGGCTTGAAGCATTACCAGCGTCTGACTTTCCCAGTATTTCTGGTCGGGCTTGGCCTTATAGCTTGCATGCAGTGCCTCGATGCGTGCGACGTCCTGACCCGCGCGGTCGAGATTGCCTGTATTCATCGCCCCCATTGCGCGAACAAAGAACGTGATGGCTTCGGCATAGGCGCTGGCCCCGGGACGTGGCTCGAGCGCGGCGGCTTCGGCCCAGGCAGCGCGCTCGAGCGCATAGCGTGCCGGAACGGCCGCCAGCGCATTGTCAGCGGACAAGCCCGGGAATTGGACCTTTTTCACCGCTGCGGCCTGGTCGACGATGGCTTTTGCCTTCGTATCTTGACCGAGTTGCAGGTAGGCATACTCCATGAAATCGAACGAATGGAGCGCCGCGGGATTCGTTGCACCGGGATAATACTTCGCGGCATAGGCATTTGCGGCGGCCAGGGCAACCTGATTCGTCTTGATCGACTCCTCCCACATGCCGAGCATCGAATAGGTGTGCGAGGGCATATGCAGCGCGTGTGGCGCCGAGGGAGCGAGGTTCGCGTAGCGATCTGCCGCCGCTAGGCCGCGAGCGGCCAAGGGCTGGTAGTCGTAGGCGTGAATAAGGTAGTGCGTAACACCCGGATGATTGGGTTGCTGAGCCTCCACTTTCTCAAGAATGGCCGCCGCCATCAGCTGATTGGAATAGGTTGTATCGGATGGCTTAGCCGTCTCGAGCAAGGACAGAGCATAGAAGACGGAGGCCTCCGTGTCCTCAGGATATTTGCGATAAAGGCGTTCCATAGTGTCCGCATAGAGCTTTCCGCGGGTCTCCTGATCAAGCTTCTCCGAATCCTTGAAAAACAGTTCCAAGGCATCGAGCCAATCAGCTTCACGCTGCGTCTTCGGTCCCAGCGACTTGCCCTTTTCGACCGCATCATACCCTTGCTTCAGCGCTTCCGCAGAAAACGGAGGGACCAGCGGGTTGGGACGCTGACTCATGCCGATGCCCCAGTAAGCCATGGCACAGGTCGGATCGATTTCGGCGACCGTCGTGAACGCTTTGATCGTCTCAGGATAGAAGAACGAATGGAGCATAGCCACGGCAAGGTCGAACTGTGCTTGCGCCGCGGGCGTGCACGAAATCTGGAAATGGACGCTCCCGTACTTTTCTGTTATTTCAGTTGGAACTGGTTTCGCGCGCGGGTGCGCGGGTCCGAAGGCGGAAACTGTGAGTGTGGCGCAAACCAAAGAGACTGCGAGCTTCGTGTGGCCTGAACGAAAATTTGCGTGCGCTCTCATCTCTCTAGCCGGAAGGCACTTCACCGGCTTGTGACTGCAGTGAACCTCGCGAATGCAGCAATGCCAGTGCTCCGAAGTCCTTAACGAACGGTGCCCGGTCTTACGCGCCAAAGTCTACGTAAGGCAAAAATGGACGCGCGCACCTTCCAACGCTCTTGCGCCTCAGTGGAACGTGATGGTGTGGTTCTCTGCCGTTGTCGAGTCTGCTGATTCTCGCTTCCCGGGAAATAGGCTACGCTTTGCTCTACCAAATTCGAATACATCTTGAAGCCTATAGCTTCGACAGGATATGCGCAAATTTTGTTTCGATCCTTTCGCGTAGCTCCGGACTCGATCGCGCGACAATCGGAAAGTCTTTGAGTCGCTCGAACGGCCGGCAAGCGTCGATAATGGCGCGAGAGTTATACCAGACGCCGCGCGGGATGCGCGGGTCGAGGGGTCCGCTCCAGGTCTTGCGGATGAACTCGATGTCTTCTACGGGATCGCAACGTGTGCAAACCGCCCACATGACGTCGAACATGTCGGTGGGATCCACGTCATCGTCCACTACCACGACGAAGCGGCCCAGGTAGGCACCGGACTGGCAGTTGGTCGCAAGCATCGCCGCTTGCCTCGAATGGCCTGCATAAGCCTGCTTGATCGCGATCACGTTGAACATGCGCGCCCCTCCAAACTCGTGGCACCACACCCCCGCAACACCCGATAGGCCGGCTCGCTCGACCTCGTCCCAGATCATTCCCGCCTTCATCACGCTCTTGCTAAAGGAGAAAGTCGAGGGAGGCCGCATGGGGCTAGCCATCGTCAAAATAGGATCGCTACGATAGTAGGCGCGCTTGACGTGGACGAGCGGCTGCGCGCTCTGGCTGCTCGCGTAATAGCCAGTAAATTCACCGAACGGGCCCTCGGGTGCAGTCTCGGAAGACCGCATCTCGCCTTCGAGCACGATCTCGGCATGAGCTGGCATGGGCAGGCCATGTAGCTCGCTGCGGACGACCTCGAACGGAAGACCCCGGTGTCCGCCCGCGTAATCGTATTCCGACAACCCGAGCCTGATTTCATTCCCGCCGGCGAGGAAGAGCAGCGGATCGTGCCCGCAGCTTATCAGAACTGGGCACGGCTTGCCTTCGCGAAAATACTTCTCGCGAATCTGACGCCCGTGTTTGCCGGGCGACATCCAGAGTCCGACCGTATTTGCCGAAATGACCATGGAGCGATAGGTAGCAGCGTTGATCCAGTCCTGCTCGGGATCTCGCATGATCACCAAGTCGTCTGTGCCGATATACCGGCCTCCGTCGAGCTCGTGCAGGAAAGGAACCGGGAATTTCAAAACATTGACGCAATCGTCGCGATCGATATTTTCCAGCACAGGACCATCGTGGACGATTTTCGGCGGAAGGGGGCGGTGCGTCTTCATTCGATCTCTATAGGACTGAACGACGTCGAGAGGTCTGTTCGGCACAGGGAATCCCAAGGCCAATGCAAGGCGTTTCGACGAGTTCGTCGACCCGGAGAGGATACGCATTCCCTGCGGATATCCGGGGATGTTCTCGAACAGCAGAGCGGGCGATTTTTCCGGCTTAGCATGGTAGACCGCCTCCGCCAATGCGCCCATTTCAAGGTTCCAATCGACCCCTTGGACCCGCAGAAGTTCGCCCGCGCGTTCGGTGCGCTCGATGAAATCTCGAAGATCCGTATGCGGGCAATCGTACTCATTGAACGTGGCCCGTTTGATGTTGTCACCCATCGCCATTCTCCTCACTGCTGCACGGCCCTCTGCCTTGCTTCATTCCGGCGCAACACCAGCCGAAAGCGACCCAATTTGTTTCCCTAGGTCGGCTACCCCTTGTGTCCGACTCATAAGATAGATTGCGGCACTCCCGCACACGGCGGGAATCGCCGCCGCAAGGAAGATTGCAGTGAGCGGCCAATGCCGAGATAACATAACCCCTCCCAGGATGGGGCCGACGATTGACCCGATTCGACCTACCCCCAGCGCCCATCCAACACCGGTTGCGCGAATGAAGGTTGGATAGATCGACGCTGCTAATACATTTGCCCCCGTCTGGCCCCCGATGATGCCAATCCCTGCACAGAACGTGCAGCCCATGATTGCAATGATCGAACGAGAGGGACCGAGTGATGCGACGAAAATGGCCCCAAACAGATAGATCAACGTCAAGACGCGATAAGCGCCGAATCGATCAACCATGCCGCCCAGCGCCAAGCTTCCGAGGACACCACCTGCCTGGAACAGGGCCGTAGCCATCACCGAAAACGATAAGCTGATTCCCGCGTCGTGGAAGACCGTAGGAAGCCAGTTAGAGAGCATAAAGAGGTCCAGCAAACTCGCAAAGAACACGATCCATAACAGCACCGTTGGCAATGCGCGCCGCTGGCGGAACAGATGGGCGATCGCAATGCCGGGCTCACACTCCTCACGGATCACGAAAGCGGTATCGCTCCCCAAAACGAGTTGCGGATTCAGGCGTGTCACGAGTTTTGCAACCCGCGCCCCGTTGTTGCCCCGTAGTACAAGGTGACGCACCGATTCCGGCAGCATAACAAACAGCACTGGAGCGAGAACAAGGGGCAGCATGCCTCCGAGAATGAACACGCCTCTCCAGCCGAATGCCGGGATAATCGGAGCCGCGGCAAATCCACCGATCGTTGCGCCAATCGGAAAACCGCAGAACATGACCATGACCATGGTCCCGCGGCTCCGGCGCGGGCAAAATTCAGACGTTAGCGCTATGGCATTCGGCATCACCCCGCCGAGGCCAAGGCCGCCAATAAACCTGAGGATCATCAGGCTGCTCGCTGAATCCGCCATTGCCGTCGCGAGCGAAACCAAACCAAAAAACGTGGTACAGAAGATGATGACCAGCCTGCGCCCGAACCGATCGGCAATGGGGCCGAACGTCAGCGCTCCGATCATTACGCCAAGTAGACCCGAAGCGAAGACGGGAGACAGCGCCCTATAGCCCAAATGTAAATCCCGGGCGACGACTGGTGCGACGTATCCGATCGCCTGAGTGTCGAAACCGTCCAGCATCACGGCCAACGCGCACAACACCAACACACGAATTTGAAATGAGCTAACTTTCTGTTCGTCAAGCAATGCCGGAATATCAATCGTAGTCTGTGTCGTCATAGTGTGCGCCTATATTCGGCTGCCCAGGTCCAGCTTGCAAGGCCATGTGCACTGCAATTGCCTTGGGTTCGAATTACGCAGAGAATGGCCAGGCGGCGGGGAGCCTCGCCTAGCAGACGCGCTTCCGGATTCCCGAGACCAACATCAGACAACGTCTTGAGTAATACTCCGAAGCAAGGCCCGAAGGTCAATGTCATTGCCCCGTCGCGGTGACTCTTTGTTTCCTTCAGAGGGTGCGTAAGCTCGACGCAGACGAGCCTTCGAACTCGAAGCCAAACAAATTGAACACGAGCTACACTTTGCTGAATCTCCCATACTACAATGACAACCTCACGCGGTGCAGGCATGCTGCCCCGAGAGGCAGCTGGTTTCTCCTGCGAAAATTGCCAATGGAGAAATGTCGCAAGACGGGGGTGGAACTGAAGACCAGGGACAGCCAGTCAACGGGGCTGCTCGGGGCAGCCGCGATTCCCACCGAACTGCTCCCGAAACAACGAGCTGCCCGGATAATGAGCTGGAACAATGGGCCGATAGGCCCGGCACGAAGAGCCAGTGAGCATATGGGTTTGCAAGGTTCAGGGTTTTTGGAGCACCGTGTAGTCCCATTCAGGTTCTGGGGGGAGCTCTCAGATTCAGTTTTTGGGGTCAAAGTTACCAATAATTCCCTTCTGGTGACACGTCAAGGCACATAAGGAGAGCTGGCATGATTTCTCTGAGAGCCCCCAACAGGAGTGTTGGTTTCATCCTCGCCCCGCTGGCGACTTTGACGCTCATTTTTTCCATCAGCGTTCGGACTTATGCACAAGTATCGGGAGCGAGCCTCTCTGGAACGGTCACCGACACCTCCGGCGCGCTGATTCCTAACGCGAAAGTTTCCATCGCAAACACGGCGACAGGGGTCACGCGTGACGTCACAACTGATTCGGCTGGCTTTTACAGCGCGCCAAATCTCCTGCCGGGAAATTACGACATCACGAGCACGGCTCCGGGATTTTCCACCTACGAGCGAAAGGGCGTGACACTCACAGTCGGAGCATCGCAGGTCCTAAATGTTTCCATGAAACTTGGCCAAGTTACTGAAAGAGTCGAAGTCACCGGGGAGGCTCCGGCCGTAGATCTTGCCTCCTCGGCCATTAGTGCCATAGTGGATGAGACGACGGTGCGCGAGCTGCCTCTAAACGGCCGTGACTGGACGCAACTTGCGACCCTGCAGCCCGGCGTCCACGCTGTCAATACTCAGGCCTCGAACAGCAGTGTCTCGGCCCGGGCGAATCGCGGCTTCGGTAACCAGCTGACCGACAACGGTCACCGCCCCAGTGAGAACAACTATCGGGTGGATGGCATCAGCATCAACGACTACTCGAACCAGGCACCGGGCAGCGTAATCGGTGTTAATCTGGGCGTAGACGCGATTGAAGAGTTTTCAGTCGTAACTACGAATTATTCGGCAGAGTACGGACGAACGTCGGGCGCGGTTATTAACGGCATCACGAAGTCGGGTTCCAATAGTTTCCACGGCGATGCCTATGGGTTCATCCGTGACGAAGATTTCGACGCTCGAAATTACTTTGACCCGCCGCAAATCCCCTCTTTCCACCGCAACCAGTTTGGAGCGTCGGGAGGAGAACCAATCCGGAAAGACAAGACCTTCATCTTCGGCGACTATGAGGGAATTCGACAGAATCAAAGCCAGACCTTCCTTGACACCGTACCTTCACAGGACGCACGCAACGGGATCATACGTACGATCAACCCCGACGGGTCGGTTTCGACGGCTGTAGTGACTGTGGACCCGCAGGTTCTACCGTTTCTCGGATTCTACCCATTGCCCAATGCCGGCTTAATAGCCCCTGGGAATACGGGTTTCTTGACCATCACGGGACAGTCTCCGTACAATGAAAACTATTGGACCACCAAGGTTGACCAGGTATTCTCAGCCAAGGATACCCTTGCTGGGAGCTACTTCTACGACTTCGCACCTCTCACCATTCCTGATGCGTTGGACATCAGTCTGAATCAGCTCATCACTCACAGACAAATGTTCAGCCTAGAACAGACCCACGTCTTCAGCCCGACGTTGGCCAATAGTGTCCGCATCGGCTGGAGCCGCGTATACGAGGCGAACTCCCGGCCGGTGGCAGTCCTAAATCCGCTAGCGAAGGATCCTTCGCTGGCATCTATCCCGGGACAATACGCACCCATCCTGGAAGTTCCTGGCCTCACGACGATGCAGGGCGGCTTTGGTGCTCAGGGGCTTTCCAGCCTCGCCCAAACATCAGAGCAATTCTATGACGACGCGTTTATCACCAAGGGAGCCCACGCCCTGAAGTTTGGTTTTGCGTTCGAGCGCATGCAGCGTAACGATTCACCCGGCCCCTACGACAATGGCGATTTCGTGTTTCCCTCGCTTCAGGGGTTCCTAACCAACCGACCTACGAATGTCACGCTATTTGATCCGAGCCTCTCGAAAGAGCTTGGAGTCAGGGACAGCCTCTTCGGGGGTTACCTGCAAGACGATTGGCGCTGGCGCTCGAACGTGACCCTGAACTTGGGAATGCGTTACGAAATGATGACTTTACCCACGGAGGTCCACAATGGGTTCCTGGTTGTTCAAAACTTCTTCGGCGGATTGCCAGTCCCGGTTCATAATTTGTGGCAAGGGAACAACACGCTAAGAGACTTCGAGCCGCGCGTCGGCCTCGCATGGGATCCACTTAAAAACGGCAAAACGTCCGTCCGGGCTGGCTTCGGAATCTTCGATGCTCTCCCTCTTCTTTACGTATCCGGCGGCGGTAGTGTGGCGTATCCGTTTGGGGTAATGGACACCGCCTCGCTCGCTAGCTTCCCTGGCAGCTTCCCGAGGGGAGCGTTAAAGATAGTCGGGTTCGACCTCCAGCTCGCAAGAAACCTGCCAAACCTCACCACCCAGTATGTCGAACAGTACCCGCACCGCAGTTACATCTTGAACTGGAACACGAACGTCGAACGCGACCTCGGCAGGAACACCTCGATGATGATCGGCTACGTGGGTATGCACGCCATGCATCAGGTTACGAGGCCTGAAAATCCCGACCAGGTCCCTGGACAATTGACCTCAGCTGGTTGGCTCTGGCCTTTGCCTGTGGGCAGCGGAACTCCGTTTAACCCGAACGTAGGTGGTATGCGCTCGACCCTCTTTAATGGGCAAGCTTCTTACCATGCTCTTCAGGCGCAAGTCACGAAAAGGCTCGGTCACGGCATCCAGGCGGAAATCTCCTACACCTGGGGACATTGTATTGACCAAGCCAGCAGTGCTCCCCTCGGCGACGCTTTCACGAATTCGATCGTCTCCCAACTTTTCTATATCCCCCAGGACAGGAACGGCAACTGTGATTTCGACCAACGTCATATCCTCTCTGCCAACTTCGTTTGGTACCTTCCCACTCCAAAATTCGGCGGAGGGTTCGGCGAACGCATGCTCGGCGGCTGGGAGATAGGTGGGATCGTAACAGTACAGACGGGTTCTCCCTTTAGTCCGATGATTGGCGGGGATCCGCTCGGTCTCGGTGGCTCGCCGCATCAATATCCCGATCGTCTGTCCTCGCCCGGCTGCGCGAAGCCCATCAACCCCGGCAACGTCAATAACTACCTCAAGCTCGGCTGCTTCTCTCCCCCCACGGCACCCGCTTCGTTCGCCGCACGATGTCAGACTGCGGACCCCAGTGTTGCGGCCGTGATTCCCAACACTTGCATGAATCTGCTGGGCAACAACGGTCGTAACCAGGTATACGGCCCGGGCGTCTCCGAATTCGATTTCTCGTTATTCAAGGACAACCATATCGCGAAGATCTCGGACACCTTTAACGTCCAGTTGCGAGCCGAGTTCTTCAACGTTCTGAATCACCCTAACCTCCAGTCGCCCGTCGACAACCTCGCTCTGTTTAACCAAGATGGAACATCCGTCCCGGGTGCAGGCGCTATTGATTCGACAACAACGACGTCGCGGCAGATTCAATTTGGAATGAAGGTAGTTTGGTAACTCAGCTAACGTTGCTGTTGTTTTCTCCCGCAGGCGCCGATAACCAAAGGCAGAGCCGCCTGACCCCTGACCTGACAAATCTCCTGTCTGGTCTGGGGTTCTAATTCTGCTTCTCCGTGCGCCTCTTACCAATTCGTCTGCGCCCACAGATGAACATATCAAACCCACATTTCCGAAATGAAGTCGTTCCAGCGAGCCTGCGGGTGCTATCCTTCATCAGCATTTATGCGGGTCTAAACGCAGTGAAGACACCTCGGAGGTACGCACCCCGTGGGTGAGAAACAAAATCAGCCCTCTCAGCTCTCGATCAATGCTTCCTTGAAGGTCGATTTCCAGGGATCGCGAGTAACTTCCGACAGTGGCCTGATTCTGCTTCGCGAGTTGAATGAACGACTCGGTCTGGAGAAGCTCATCGCAGAACACCTGAACGATTTACGACAAGGCTCGAACAAGCAGTTCGCGCTGGCCGATCTGCTGCGGCAGTCGGTCTACAGCCGATGGGCGGGCTACCAAGACCTCAACGACGCCGAACGACTGGCAGCCGATCCGACGTTCCGGTTGATCAGCTCGCAGAGGATCTGGGGACCGGGGCGCGGCGCTGACCTCGACCTTGCACTGGTTCGAGACTGAACTGCTTACCAAGGAAGAGAATCTACAATAATTGGGCTGATGGCGTTGAACGCAAGTATCAGCGGAGGTTAAAAGCCCTCCATAGAACCTTCAGAAGCGTTCCACTGTAGAACGCGCGCTGGGATGTTACGAATGAGAATTCCGGCACAAATTCTCGCGATCGCAGGATAATCTACGCCCGGCCCTGCTTCACTCAAAGGAGGATTTTATGGCGACGATTACGACGAAAGACGGAACACAGATTTATTACAAGGATTGGGGTAAGGGACAACCGATTGTTTTTAGCCATGGCTGGCCGCTGACTGCGGACGACTGGGACGGGCAGATGCTATTCTTCGGGCAGCATGGCTATCGCGTGATCGCACACGACCGCCGGGGCCATGGCCGCTCCGACCAGACGTGGGACGGCAACGAAATGGACACGTACGCGGACGATCTCGCTGCGGTATTTGAAAGGCTCGATCTTAAGGACGCGATAATGGTTGGACACTCGACCGGCGGTGGTGAAGTCGCCCGCTACCTGGGCCGCCACGGCGCCAAGCGGGTTTCCAAAGCGGTGCTAATCAGCGCCGTGCCGCCGCTCATGTTGAAGACAGAAAAGAACCCCGGCGGCCTGCCCATGTCGGTCTTCGACGAACTCCGCGCAGCACTCGCGACCAACAGAGCGCAGTTCTACAAGGACATCACGCTCCCGTTTTACGGATACAACCGACCCGGCGCGAAGATTTCCGAAGGCATCCGGGAACACTGGTGGTTGCAGGGGATGCTGGGAGGCGTCAAAGCTCATTATGACTGCATCAAGGCGTTCTCGGAGACAGACTTCACCGAAGACCTGAAGAAGATCGACATCCCCGTGCTGGTGATGCATGGTGACGACGATCAGATTGTGCCCATCGGCGCGGCGGGTCTAATGTCCGCGAAAATACTCAAGAAAGCAACGCTGAAGGTCTATCCGGGCTTTCCGCATGGTATGCCCACGACTAACGCGGAGCAAATCAACGCCGACCTGCTTGCATTTTGCAAAGGCTCTGCCACAACAGCAGCGGCGTAACATCGCACGTTCTGCAAACTGATATCAGGACGGCCGGGTGTCGTGCGACGGATGCCATAACCAGACGTAGGGATAGTGGATCATCTCAATCGACTCCCGGGTCCTGCTCAAAGATCACTGGCAGGACATCGAAACAGGTCTCCACATCAACCCAGTGTTGTCCTGCACGAGTAATCACAAACGTTTTGATGGGATAAAATGTGTCGCGCTCCGCGCCGGGCCTCCCCTTGCACTCGCTCAGGCCCGTCGCAGAATCCTTTCCTGTCATTCGCGTTGCCACCCACCTCAACCCTAATCAGCCACGCCTTCGCAACAGGTTCTTTTCGCGTCGGACTCCTTCCCCGTCTGGGTGAACGAAGCAATTCTCAACACGAAGAGGAGAACCAAAGTGAATATAGAACATCAAAGGTCGCGGTGGCCCATTCTGACCGCGCCCCTGGCCGGGCTGGCCCAACCCGATGCCAGCTGCGCGGAACCATTTTGCAGCCCGGAAAATCTATGCGATCGGCGGCTGCCCCAGTTCTGCCTTCGTCGGCCTCGGCTCACACTCCCAAGCGGAAGTCGACCACCTCGACGCAAGGCACTGGCTTGAGGGACTTGATGCTGCGGCTTAGCCCCTGGGACTTACTCTAATCGGTGAGGATTCTTACTGCGTCCGGGCCTGGGCATGTTCTGGCTGCTGGGCCTGGTTTTTCAGTCCTTGAAGCTCTTCCCTGGTGCGGAAAGTCATACGCGCAACCTTCCTCGTCCGCGAGTAAGGCAGAATCACTTGCAGCGACCCATCGCGCTCGAGAAGAGAGACATAGCGCGTCTCGGCACCGAGCGTCGGGAAAGGGTACTCCGTCCATTGGGAAGTCTTCGGGTCAAACTTCAGGACCTCGTCCGCGTTCATCAGGTTGACCCACACGTTGTGGTCCCTGTCGACAGCCGCTTGATAAGGTTGCTGGACGTCAGGTCTCGGAAGAGGGATTACCGTCGCTTTCCGAGTGTGCGTGTCGATCTTCGCGAGATTCCCTCCCCACCAGTCGCAAACCCACACGAAGTTGGCGTTCTTGTCCGCGCCCAGCCGCCGCGGCCCCTCCGCCCACGGCATAGCCGTGTTCCAGGTTGATCCTGAAACCGCATACATCTTACGTTCTTCTGCAGTGGTCAGATCCATCTGCGCTGGCACCGGGGGAAGTTTGATCTCCGACGATTCCCCGGTCTGAATGTCGCTCTTTGCTACCATGTCGATGTTCATTTCGGCCCACCAAGCGTTGCCATCACCGTCCGCGGCCAATCCGTAGGTGTTTCCCATTCCATCCGAGTTCTTGAAAGTGGGGGATTTAAACTCAGTGAATTCCTTCGTCTCAGGATCAAAGCGCACAGCTCCCACGAATGTAGAAGCCCAGATCTTGCTCTTGCCGTCCACATCGACGGTCCCGGCTATCGTGGTCGGCCCGTTCATACCCGCGGGTGGTGTGAAAACATCGACCTTCTCTGTGTTCGGGTCCATACGGGCCAGACGTCCAGGGCCGCCCTCGACGGCGGCGCTGATATTGAACCACAGGTTTCCTTGCCTATCTCTTGTGATTCCGTGACCGATGGCCGCCAACCCGTTCAAACCCTCTACTTTAAACGTCTTGACCTCTCCAGTCTTGGCGTCAACCCTCCCGAGGGAAATATGGCGATTCGGGACGTTATAGGAAAACCAAATGTTGCCGTTGAAGTCGGCCTGAGCGTCGTGTACCCCATGGCCGCCGTTCAAAGTAGACGGAGTTCCCAAGGACCAATCGCTTCCATTGTTTGTAACGTACTTCGTTGCAAACCCCTCTTCGGGGTCGAGCGGAACGTCATACTCGGTAAATACGACTCTTGCTGCATCCCCCGCCGGACGAGGCCGGAGCTTGAATTTCATGGCACTGGGCTCTGGACCTCGCATGCGCGCGAGGTAGGCTGCCAATTCCTTCTCGTGGTAGTCGATGATCGGCAAAGGCGCGCTGTCGGGACCCTGATAGGCGCCCACAACGTTCACGTGCTTCATCAACTCGAGGATCGCCGTCCAGCCCTGTTCGTCAAACCGGTTTTGTAAGATGTAGTTCGGCTGGTGACAGCCCGTGCAGTTGTTCCGGAATACCCGCTTCAGCCGACGATCGTCTGGTGTGTCTTCGGGCAATGACGCCAGCAATTGGTCTCCCGTCAATTGCCGCTCAAAATCCTTCATCGGCTCTAGAACAAAGTCCTGATGCCGCGGCGTTGCGGTCAGTTCGACTCCGCGGCGTCCTGTTTCATAGGTATCCGCCTGCGCCCAAAGCTGGTATCGCCCCTGTTCCAGCACAGGAAAATAGTAGACGCCCTCTTCGTCGGTGAAAACAGTGGTCGTGATGGTTCGCCCTTCAGCCTTCGCGGAGACAGTCACACCGCCCATTTTCTCACCCGATGCTGACATTACCGTTCCCGTGAGCAAGACCCCGTTGTCGGCCGCATAAACGACCTTCGAAACAAACGTCGCAGACGAAAAGGCCACGACGATAATCACAAGTGCCAAGAAGAAACCTCGCGTGTTGCTCATCGCTCCTTCTCCTTTTTCCCTAATCCAATGGGCCTTGCTTGCTGCTGCGCGGAGAACTGCGTTTTGGTTGGCTTGCCGCGGCGGTAGCATCGATCCGATGAGTGGTTCCAATCCGTATCGAAGCCCGGCATTCGAATTGAACGGTTCTGGTCGAATTCGCAAATCGCGTCTTCGTCCCCATAGAGGATATCCTTTGAGGAACGGACCTCTGGATCGTGTTGGTCGCTTGAGTATGACACACCCCACGCCGCTGTTGGAAGGCCCAGCTACTGATTCTTACTGATTCTGCGACTCGTTGAAACGTTCTTTGTAGCGGCTTGCCGTGGAAATACGGCGAGCAGAAACAGATAAAACGAGGCGGTGCGCATGATCAGCCGGTTCCGCACGCTTCCTCCACCCGTGTTCCAGGCAGTGGGACTGCTGGGCTGAATGGCATCCACTTGCTTCTATGGATCAGAACAGAATTCGATCCTCAACCCAAACTGAATCTCCCGAGACCGAGTAGTGGTAGAAGAACGGTGGATGCCTCGATGGAGCCAGACGACGGCCTTATGAGGGGCTTGTAACAGACTAAGATACGCCAAGTCAAGAAATTGCTCGTTGAGTGCTCGTTGAGTATACTTGAGTGTCGCTGACCTTTTCTAGAAGCCAGCAAAACGTGCACCGCGCGGGCTTACACTGTTTGATGCGATTGCGGCCCCCTTGTTGGTCTTCCATGTACACACATCCTGACGCCGGATTCAGAGAAAATGTCGGCAAATCGATTCGAGACAAAAGCAGTTTGCACGACCAATCGCAGATGGGACTACCGCCGATAACTGTGCATCGTAGACGGGAGCAGATTTACGGCGAGCGATCTTGTAAATTTTTACTTCCTACGATAGTCACGCCTGGTAGGCGTCAACCTGATGTAGACTATCGCTCGGCGGCTTCTAGAGAACATTTTCGGACACTTCGCGTAGCAAGACGCTGGAGGTAAAGCCGATGCACTGCCCACGGCCCATAGGAGCCTGTTTGACATGCGCAATCCTAGTTGCTTTTGGCTTCGGCATCTGTCGCGCGATGTCGGGGGCGAAGACGGTTTCGGCAAACGATGACCGCATGGCGGAGGCTGCCGCAGCCCGCGATGCGGGTCCACGACTCCAGTCGAGGATCACCGGCATCTCAGTTTCCGGCTCGGAATCAGTCGGAACGTTCGCCGGCGTGCCCTACGCAAGAACATGGGGCACCATCACCGGGGTCGTGGCACCAGGCGAAAACGTATATGGGCTCGAGGCCTTGCCGCATAACCATGACGGCGATTACGAGTACACCACGGAGTTTGAAATCATCGCGCCGGTTAAGACCGGCTTGAGCTCGGTCATCGTAGTCGAAGCCGAAAATCGAGG
>Ga0209526_10001252_pt1 | contig 16949 bp, 14 predicted proteins | sample JacPinW_OM2H0_M1_FD_188566 | JGI IMG/M metagenome (GOLD analysis project Ga0209526, IMG submission 188566) | Forest soil microbial communities from Algoma, Ontario, Canada - Jack Pine, Ontario site 1_JW_OM2H0_M1 (SPAdes) (version 2) | ecosystem: Environmental > Terrestrial > Soil > Boreal... | reverse complement strand
CGTCGGTGATCATTTGGTCTGCCTGTTGGCGCCGGTTGCGCTCTGGGCTCCCGATTGCTCCGACGATCTGCTCTATCTCTCCGACATCGACGAGATCGGCGTCGATTTCGCGCACCAGGAGCCCGCTGAAGATGGGGCTGAACGCCCAGTGGAGTAGCGAAGTGAAGGCCGCGAAGAATGCCACGAAAGCGATCGCGGCGCGAGGTCTCTTCGGGATGCCGGCGAGCCAGCAGATGGCGCGATGCAAGGGAGGCGAGGTGGCGACCGTGTAGCCGCCGACGATGGCCATGGCCATTTGCAATGTGAAGGGGATGAGGCTCCAGAAGCCATCGCCGAAAAACTTAACGAGGTTGCGCGGAGAGGCTCCCGAGAACAGTCCGGCAATGAAGACGATGAGGAGAGCGAGGAGCGCGAAGACGAAGGCGTCCGGGAACCAACGCTCGCACCAGTCGGCGAGGGCGGAGCCGAGCCGGGCGAAGGCGCCGAGAGATTCGGCGGGCACAGTTGCTCGGTTGCGGTCAAGCTTGGGCATAAATACCCGGCGCGCCGCGGACGAGGCCTCGAGAATTTGCTCCGGACGCCGGCGCGTATGATGAACGCCGCGGCGGGGCGAGCGCAAGTGGTGTTATTTGGCCGCTTGCTTCTTATGAAGATCGGTGCAGACCGACATCGCGGTGTTGGGATCGACGGCGCCGTCGCCTTCCTCGATGTGCTGAATGATCCCTTTCTTGTCGATGACGATGTTGGCGCGCTGCGCCCACTGATAGGTTTGGTTTTCGACGTCGTAGCCCTTGAGAACGCCATAGGCCGTGAGCATTTTCTTATTCATGTCGCTGAGCAGCGGGAACTTAATGTTGATTTGCTTGGCAAAGGCGGCGTTGGCAGCCGGGCTATCCAAACTTACACCGAAGATTTCCGTGTCGGAGGAGTCGATCTTGCCTGCGGCGAGTCCAGCCTGGACCGCCTGAAGTTGTTTCGTTCAACCCTCGGTGAAGGCGAGAACGTAGATGGCCAGAAGGACGTTCTTCTTTCCGCGATAGTCGCTGAGCCTGACGTTTTTCCATTGATCGCTGAGGAGGGTGAAGTCGGGAGCGACATCGCCCACCTTAAGCGAGATTTTCGCGAGTGCGGGTTTTTGGGTTTGCGCGGGAGCGGAAGACACAACCGGCGTCGCGGCTAGGAGTAGGCAGATAGCGAGCGTGCGATTCATGATGGTTCTCCTTAGACCGAAGCATGGGGACAGCTTCGAAACGGAATGATATCCGGTCAGACGCAGTAGAACTAAGAATAAAGTTGTCACCATTTTGTAAGCGTCGCTCGGCAGCCAATTGCAGCAGGGGTTGCGCACCGCTGGGTAGCATGCCGGCAAGTTAAGGCGTAAGCTCTTTGGGCCGCAAGGCCATTCCGCATGTCGAGAGAGACATGAGTTCCAACCAGAACCTCGGGCAGGGCTCCGGTCTGTCCGAACAAGACGTAAATCCGTGGCTGATCGCGGTGGTGGTGTCGCTGGCGGCATTTATGGAAGTGCTGGACACCAGCATCGCTAACGTAGCGCTGCCGCATATCGCCGGGGACCTGGGAGCCAGCAATGACGAGAGCACCTGGGTTTTGACGTCGTATCTGGTGTCGAACGCAATCGTGCTACCCATCAGCGGGTGGTTCGTAGGAATCCTGGGCCGCAAGCGATTTTTCATGATTTGCATCGTGCTCTTCACCGCAAGTTCGCTGCTTTGCGGCGTAGCCTGGAGCCTCGGCTTTCTGCTGCTGGCCCGGATCATCCAGGGAGCGGGCGGCGGAGGCTTGCAGCCGATGGCCCAGGCCATTCTGGCGGACAGCTTCCCCGCGGAGAAGCGGGGCCTGGCGTTCTCCGTCTATGGGTTCACGGCCATCGTTGCGCCGTCCATAGGACCGACGCTGGGCGGCTGGATTACCGACAACTACTCGTGGCGGTGGATTTTCTACATCAACTTGCCGGTCGGGTTGCTGGCGCTGTTTCTCGTATACCGGCTCATTGAAGATCCCGCCTACATCACGCGGAATAAGGGAAGATCGATGCGCGTGGACTATATCGGATTCGGCCTGCTAGCCCTCGGAGTCGGCGCGCTACAAATCCTGTTGGACAAGGGGCAGGAAGACGATTGGTTCGGGTCGCGGTTCATCCTAACGCTGGCGATCGTCGCAGGGAGTTGCCTCATCGCCTTGGTGATCTATGAATGGTTTCAGAGAGACCCGATCGTCGACGTGCGTCTGTTTCAGAACGGAAATTTCTGCGTGGCCAGTTTGGTGATGTTTATGGTCGGCGCGCTCTCGTTTGCCTCCACGGTGCTGATGCCGCAATATCTGCAAACGCTGATGGGGTACACGGCGGAGACGGCAGGAATCGTCATGTCCGTGGCTGCGGTGATTCTGCTGTTTGAGCTTCCCGTGGTGGGCCAACTGACCACGCGCATTCAGGGGCGCTACCTCATCGCGTTTGGCTGGCTGGCGCTGTGCGGAGGGATGTTCTATTCGACGAAGCGAATCGATCTACAGATCAGTTTTGGTTCAGCAACACGGCTGCGAATTTTTCAATACGTGCCGCTGGGCTTCATCTTCATTCCGGCGAGTACGGCGGCCTACATCGGCATCGCCGCGGAAAAGAACAATGCGGTCGCCGGGCTAGTCAACTTCATGCGCAACATCGGAAGCAGTGTGGGGACTTCGCTGGTGACAACGATCATTGCGCGGCGCTCGCAGTATCATCAGGGCGTCCTGACCGAACGCGCTTCGATCGTGAACAGCAACTTTCTGAATGCCATCCAAGCAGCGGCGCAACGGCTGGCCCATGCAGGACTCAGTACGTTCGATGCGCAGCGGCAAGCCACGGCCCGATTTTACGCGGAACTTCAGGCACAAGCAGCGGCGCTCGCGTATATCGACACCTATTGGATCTTGGGTGCGGCGGCGGCGGTCATGTTCGCGATGTCCTTTCTGCTCCGAAAGAACAGGCCGGGCAGCGGGGGTTCCGTGCCGGTGCACTGAGGGCGCCTTCCACGACTCGCAGGCTATCTGAGGTAACCCCAATTGTGAAGTTTGTCAGAATCCTCGGCCCAGCGGTCGCCGATGTCGGTGCGGTAGTACATGTTGGGAATGAGGATGTTTTTGATGCGGGAATAGACTTGGGCTTGGGCTTGCTTCATGGTTTGGCCGGTGCCGACGACCACAAGAACGACGCCGGAGGTGCCGGCGATGAGCCACTGCCCGTTGACTTCTTTTACGTCCTCGATGTGAACGCCATCCTGGATGGGCTTCTTGAACACGATCGCGCCGTTTTTTGAAAAGGATTCGAAGGTCGCTTCGTCGTCGAAGGGGAACGGCGGAACGACAATGCGGATGCCGATCTGAAAGCCGCTGCGCGTCCGCCATTTCGGGTCGCAGCCGTTGCCGAGTTCCCAGAACAGATCGCTGATGGGCGTCAGCATGCCTTCCTGCTGAATGCTAATCGTCGGGTAGCCGAAACGTGACGTGAACTCGAGGGGGTAGATGCCGTTGTTGTTGACGATGCAGTTCAGATCGATATAGCCGACGTAGCCTTCTTCAGCGAGCTTGGACTCCATTTTGAGCAGCGTTTTGGTGAACAGAAGATTGGGCTCGCTCCAGAACATGGCCGTGCCCATTTCGCCGGTCGGAGGACCAACTTCGCCGGGAAAAAGTTTCTTGTGCTCGAAATTGATGTTGACCGGGGTAATGAATTTTTTGCCGTTGAAGAAGGCACCGACGGCGACTTCGACGCCGTGGATGCGGCGCTGCAGCTGGAAGACCTTGATTTCATCGGCGAACGCTTTTTTGTAGGCCTCGAGCATGCGGATGACGTCTTCGCCGTCTTCTTCTTCGCCGACGAAGAGGCGGCGCTTGACGTTTTGCGCTTCGCCACTGGGCTTGATTACGTAACGGTCGGGATTTTTCTTGACGAATTCGATAGCGGGATCGAAGGAGTCGAAGTCTTCGTAGGGAATGATGTTGACGCCGGCTTTCTTCAGCTCTTCCTGGCCGAACGAGCGATCGTCTTCGAGGCGATCGCTGTAGGGAGTGCCGCCGATGACGGGCGTGCCGGCGGCGCGAAGATTCTGGGCCTTCTCGCCTTGGCCGAGGGTATCGTCGAAGACGACGATGTCGGCCCACTTGGCGTCGAGTTCCCAGTTCTTGGATTTGGGGACGAAGCCATCGGCGATGTCACGCTCCTTCTCGGCGTCGATGTAGTAGCGGACATCGTGACCTTCTTTGAGAACTTGCCAGGCAATGTCGCCGATGAGGCCTGACAACGAGACGAAAAGAAATTTGCGTTTGTCCATTTTTGGGTGATGCCGCTGGCCCCTGAAGCCGCGCTTGACGGCATTTTATTGGCAAGGGCGCGATGAATTGTAACAGTTTGTTGAAAATTTCCTCGGCACTAGCGGAACAGGCAAGGCAACCCCGAGGCGCGAGGGGAAGCATCTGACCGATAGCGCGAACTCGGGGACCCTGCCCGAGGTGTATTTCGCAGCAGGACCTGTCCAGGCGGGCAAACTTCCCGCTGGCCTGTGCTTTGGTTCAGGGTATACTGAATTGGATTGTTGCGACCCGGGCGTGGCAGGAATCGCACAGACTTTGTGTGTAGCTGCGGTACGGACCTAACATTCGGAGAGAGGTGAAAGTTTGCGCCGAACGCTTTCATGGGCAACCGTCAAGCGGTTGACTAGTTTCTTGTTGATGAGCGGGCTGGTGTTCCTGAGCGCCTACCAGTGCGACGCCCAGATCCTCCATAGAAAAAAGAAGATAAACAAGTCGACCAGCGCCGACAATACCGCCGAGCCCGACAAGGTGCTGTACAACAGGGCTTTAGCAGATATTAAACGCGGGCGCCAAGAGGTCGGCCGGCTGGCCATGCAGACGCTGATCAACACTTATCCGGACAGCGAATATCTGGCCAAAGCGAAGCTGGCCATCGCCGATTCCTATTACAAAGAGGCTGGAACGGCGAACATGACGCAGGCCATCCAGGGATATAAAGACTTCGGTATTTTCTTCCCATTCCTTCCGGAAGCATCCTACGCGCAACTGCAAGTGGCGAACGCGCACTACCAGCAAATGGCGAAGCCTGACCGCGACCGTACGGAAGCCAAGGCTGCCGAGGAAGAATTCCAGACGTTTTTGGAGAAATATCCGAAAGATCCGCTGGCGCCACAAGCCGAGCAGCGGCTGCGCAACGTTCAGGAAATCATCGCCGAAGGCGACTATCGAATCGGGTACTTCTACTACGTGAAGGGTGACCAGCGGGCCGCGGCGGCGCGGCTCATAGCGGTCTCGAGGAGATACCCGCTGTTCAGCAAGTCCGATCGCGCGTTGTGGATGCTCGGAGATATTTTCGAGAAAAGTGAGCATAAAGAGATCGCCGGGCTGTACTACTCGCAAATCGTGCGAAATTACCCGCTCTCGGAACTCGTTCCGGACGCCAAGGGCAAACTGGCGGCTTTTAAGGTGCCGGTGCCGCAGCCGGATGCCAAGGCCGTGGCATGGATGACAGCAGAACAGAATGCGCCGAGGCAGCACGACCGTTTGATCAAGAAGCCGCTGGCGCTGGTGCGCTCTGGCCCGCACGCGGAATTCATCGCGGCGGCGAAGACGGGCGCTCCAAATCTGCAGCCCGAAGCGGACAATACGTCGGCCACCGATATTTTGAGTGGGGGAAATCGATCGCAATTGGGCGGTTCCGGTTCGGGTGGGAACTCCGCGGTGGTGGAAGTTGTAACTCCGGGTACTGGCGGGGCGAACAGCAACACCCCCGAGAAAACGGCGAACGGCACCGAAGGCGCGCAACCGCTGACCGAGGGTAGCACGCCGAATCGAACCGGGGCTGACGATCCGGCTCCAGCCGCGGTGGCGGCCACCGATGCAGGTGCGGTGAATGCTTCGGCAACCGGGAACGCTGATGCCGCGGCCAAGACTGAGTCGCCAGCAGCAGCGTCACCGCAAGAAGGTGACGGGACGAAAGCAGACGGTTCGCAGAGCTCCACACCGAACGCAAGTGACTCGAACAAGCAGAAGGAGTCCAGCAGCAAGAAAAAGAAGGGCCTTCGCAAGGTGGTGCCCTGGTAGCCAGCAAACCGGCCCAGGCGATATCGCTTACAAGAGGTGCGAGAACGAATCGCACCTCTTTTGTTTTCCAGACTACATTCCTGGCAGGTTTCGCGACGGGCCGCGAGGAAAAAACCACTCGCAGAATTGCCGTATTCACTTCCGACACACCGCTTCGGGGTTGACATTGACGCGTCTCGGCCGGAGTGCTCCAATACGGAGAGCCTCAGTTAGCGGCAACGGTATAGGCGTCTCTACCGGCGGCGCCCGATGCGATCGCCGCCGTTGGCGACCGCCAAACGGGTGGATCGCGCGCTGGCGTTTGGGCTCTTCCTGGAGGGCGTTCGGTGGCCAAGATCCTGGTTGCGGACGACAACAGCAATATCCAAAAGATGGTGGGCCTGGCGCTGAAAGATCACGGCATTGAAGTTGTGGCCGTGGGCAATGGCGAAGCTGCGGTGCGAAAGATTTCCGATGTGCGGCCAGATCTGGTGTTGGCCGACGTCTTCATGCCGGTCAGAAACGGATACGAAGTCTGCAAGTACGTCAAGGACGATCCGGCTCTATCTCATATACCCGTCATCCTGCTGGTGGGGGCCTTTGATCCTCTCGATGAGCAAGAAGCGCAGCGCGTGGGCGCTGACGGTGTATTGAAGAAACCATTTGTCCCCCCTGATCCGCTGATATCCATGGTGAAGGCCGCGCTAGTTCGTAGGGGTGTCGCGCATGCGGGATTCACGCCCGCGTCCGCGCAGATCGCGGCTCCCGAAAGTACCCCCGTCGAGGTGCCCGCCCAGATACCAGCTATTAAGACCTCGCCGAGGCCGCCGTTGCCCGAACTGGAAACCCAGTCGTTTGTCGAGGAAGTGCCCGCGCACGCCGCTGCGCTGAAAATTGATCCGGGATCCCAACCGCTAGCTTTTGGCAGTTTGCTCGAGACACCCGGAACGGAAGCGGAACAAGAGCCGGTCGAAGTTACGACTGCGCACCCGGAAATAGTGCAACCAAGAGATTGGCGCGAGCTGGATGCTGAAGAAGAACCGGCGACGGCCGAGTCCTGGCGGCGTGACGCGGAAGAGGAAGATGCCGCCAGTGAGGCTGCGCGGCCCCCTCGGGGTTGGCGCGACGCGGCTGGGCCTGAAGACCTTGTTGCGGGCAGCCGTCCGGAAGGAATCTGGACGCCGACACGAGAGAAGCAGGACCTCACGGAAGCCGCTGGAGTGCCAGATAGCGTCAGGGCCATGGCCACCGCGACGAGGGACGCTTCGCCGATGGCACCGTTTGCCGGGGACGCTTGGGCGGCGGCAATTGCAGCTGGATCGAACAACAATACGGCGGTCGAGGAGGCGGAAAAACCGCTTGAGGAACCGCGAGAACAAGAGTCGCCTTTGTTGCCTGGAGTGAGCGCCACAGCGAGTGACGAATGCGTGGTCCGGGAGCCGGAGCGAACGCCGGATTCTTCGCCGGTCGTTGCCGCGACAGAAACTCCAGCGCCGGAAGTGGAGAAATTGAGTACCGCGAATTCCTGGTTCTCGACGCCCCCAAGCCCGTGGGACGCCGAGGCCAAGAGGGCCACCCAGCTTGCTTCGACGTGGGATGCTCCAGTAGGCACGACGGTCAGCGAGGCAAACGCCAGCGAAGAGCCGGCCGCAACGATTTCATTTGAACCCGTGGCGGCTCCGGACGAAATCGAAGTGGTATCGGAGGTTGCGGCGAGTGTGGCAATTTCCGCGGCGGCCGTCGAGACGGTTCGCGAAGAAACTTCGCATGCCCTAGAGCAAGCTGCGCATGAAGGGAACCAAACAGGCGCGCAAGCCGACGGCACAGAACCAACGCAAGACGAGCTGGCACGCTTAGACATGGATGCCCTTGTGGCAAAAGTCTTGGCCAGGATGAATCCGGGCATGCTGCAAGAACTGACGCGCGGAATTCTGAAGCCGGTTGTCGAAGCGATCGTCCGCGAAGAATTGAATTCGAAGAGGCCGTAATTCCCTTCCCCGCCATGACCGCTTCCGATGCCCGGTTGGCAGCAAGGAATCGCACCACTAGACTGGCTGTACTGGCACTGAATTGACGCCGCAGCTTTTCCCCTCGTATAGTCGAAGATTACTCTGAGCACCAAAGCCTACGTGTACGCGTAGTGCTCAAATTCCGTCAGGAGCATCGCGCCGGATGGCCCGCGACATCGCCAAAGCATACGAACCGCAGCAGATCGAACCCCGGTGGGCTGAATTCTGGGTGAAAGAAGCGTTGTTTCGCGCGGACGCGAGTGCGCCGGGGCCGGTCTTCTCGATCGTGATCCCGCCACCGAACGTGACCGGGGCCCTGCACATCGGACACATGCTGGACCATACGGAGATCGATATCCTCGTGCGCTGGCACCGCATGCGCGGCTACAACACGCTGTACCTGCCGGGGACCGATCATGCGGGAATTTCAACGCAGCGTGTGGTGGTCCGGCAGCTCGCAGAGCAAGGCATCGACTACCGGCAACTCGGGCGCGAGGAGTTCCAGAAGCGGGTCTGGAAATGGAAAGAAGGAAGCGGCGGAACAATTACACAGCAGATGCGGCAGATCGGGGACAGCTGTGACTGGTCACGCGAAAAGTTCACGCTGTCACCCGAGCTCTCGCGCGTCGTGCGGGAAGTATTTGTGCGGCTGTATGAGGAGGGCCTGATTTACCGCGAAGAGCGATTGGTGAATTGGTGCCCGGTGTGTCAGACGGTGCTGAGCGACCTGGAAGTGATCCATGAGGAGCGGCAGGGACACTTGTGGTACCTACGCTACCCCGTAGATGACACCGGCGAATTCATCGTCGTGGCCACGACACGGCCCGAGACCATGCTGGGCGATACGGCTGTCGCGGTGCACCCGGAGGACGACCGGTACAAGCACCTCGTCGGAAAAGCCATTACCTTGCCGCTGCTGCAACGCAAAATTCCGATTATCGCCGATCCGGCCGTGGACCGCGAATTTGGTACCGGGGCGGTGAAAATCACGCCGGGTCATGATCCGAATGACTTTGAAATGGCCAAGCGGCATCGGATTGGCGACCCCATCAGCGTGATAACCGGTTACGGTACGATGAGCACAAACGCCGGGCCCTACCAGGGGATGGACCGGTTCGCAGCACGAAAAAACGTCGTCGAAGACCTGAAGGCCCTGGGTTTGTTGGAAAAAGTCACCGATCACGCACTGCCGATCGCGCTCTGCGAGCGGAGCAAGACGATTGTCGAGCCGCAAATCTCGACCCAGTGGTTCTGCAAGATGAAGCCTCTGGCGGAGCCGGCCATTGCGGCTGTGGAGCGGGGTGATATCCGGATCGTTCCCGACAACCGTCGCGAAGAATATTTCAACTGGATGCGGAATATCCGGGATTGGACGTTGTCACGGCAGCTCTGGTGGGGGCACCAGATCCCGGCATGGCACTGCGCGGAGCACAAGCATGTGACGGTGGCAAGAGAAGAGCCGGCAAAGTGCGCTGCCTGCGGATCGCAAAACCTGACGCAGGATCCGGATGTGCTGGACACCTGGTTCAGCTCGGGGCTTTGGCCGTTTTCCACGCTGGGCTGGCCAGAACAGACAGCTGATTTCAAAACTTACTATCCAACGAGTCTCCTGATTACGGGATACGACATCCTGTTTTTCTGGGTGGCGAGGATGGCCATGCTGGGGATTCATTTTACAGGCCAGGTGCCTTTCCGGACGGTGTACCTGCATTCGCTGGTGCGCACGACGAGCGGGGAGAAGATGTCGAAGTCCAAAGGCACGGGACTCGACCCTGTGAAGCTGAACCAGCAGTACGGCACGGACGCAATGCGGTTTTGCCTGGCGTCGATGGCGGCACCAGGGACGGATATTGTTCTATCGGATGACCGGCTGGCGAGCTCGCGGAATTTCGCGAACAAAATTTGGAACGCGGCGCGGTTCTTGTTCGTGAACCTCGACAAGTTCGAACAGGGCGGAACGAGCCTGGAGGAACTGGCCGGGCCGGAGGTTCGCGCGAACGCGCCGTACGCCGCCAGCGATGGGGTGCCGCTGATCGATGCGTGGCTCTTTGCGCGACTATCGGAGACCGTCACGCTGGTGAATGAGGCCCTGGCGAACTACCGGTTTCACGAAGCGGCCCAGGGCGTATATCAGTTTTTCTGGGGAGATTTCTGCGACTGGTACATCGAATGGGTGAAGCCGGAATTGATCGGCGGAGATCGCCCGCGCGCGGTGGTGGCTTGGCGCAATCTGTTCGCCGCATTCGATGCGGCGCTGCGGCTATTGCATCCATTCATGCCATTCTTGACCGAGGAGCTGTGGCATCAGCTCCCGCAACCTGCGGGGGCCAAGTCGATCGCGCTGGACAACTATCCTGAAGTGCGGGGGGCATGGAAGAACTCGAAAGCGCTGGAGGATTTCGGAGAGATTCAAGAAGCGATTGGGGCGCTGCGAACGCTGCGCTCGGATATGAAGTTGGATCCGAAGAAGAAGGTGGCGGCGGAATTCTCTAGTGAGAACACAGGCACGCATCGTGTGATTGGCGCAAACCGGGATGGCATAGTGAGACTGGCGGCGCTATCCGATCTGAACGTGAGCGCGGAGCGCTTTGCCCGGGCCGGCGGCATGGTGCGCTCTACCGCGCGATTCGATGTGCGCCTTGCGTACGCCGCCGACACGGTGAACGCCGTGGAGGAGCTGCCGCGGTTGCGCAAAGAGATCGAGGGCCTCGAGAAGGCCATTGCATCAAAGGAAAAACAGCTAAGTGACGCGACATTCCGGAAGCGAGCGCCCGAGAACATCGTGCGCGCCATGGAAACGACTCTGGCGGAGCAAAAGACAGAACTGGAGAAATTGCGCAAGCGGCTGGCAGGACTCGACAGAGCCGCTTAGCAATTTCGCCTCTTTTATGGACTGGCATTCCGAGGAAATCGACAAACTCATTCGGCGGGCTTTGGAGGAAGACTTGGGGCCCGGCGATGCCACGGCCCTGGCGACGATTGCGGGGACGGCAACGGCGCGGGCGCGGATCATTGCGCGGGCACCTCTGGTTTGCGCCGCCTTGCCGGCCGTAGAGCGCATTTTTCGTTTGCTCGACGCGAACTTAGAAATTGAGTTCCTGGCAAGGGACGGCGATACCGTCGAAAAACAGCGCGACTTAGTGAGGTGCCGGGGACTCGCACGGGCCATTTTAACCGGTGAGCGGACGGCGCTCAATTTTCTGGCTCATCTGAGTGGAATTGCGACTCTGACACAGCGCTTCGTTGAGCGGATCGCCGGGACGAATGCCAAGATTCGGGATACCCGAAAAACAACCCCGGGGCTACGAGCTCTGGAAAAATACGCGGTGCGGATGGGCGGCGGGGTGAACCACCGCCTCGGGCTTTTCGACGCGATTTTGCTGAAGGAGAATCATATTGCGCTAGCGGGAGGAGTGCAGGCGGCACTCGACAAAGCTCACGCGTATGCTTCCACGCAGATGGCCACCCGAGAGATTAGTGCTTATGAAGCAGCGGGATCGTCAGCGAGGAGAGGGGCAAGTTTTTCCCTGCCGATTCAGATCGAGGTTAGGGATGAGCGCGAGCTCCGTGAGTCCCTGGAGGCTGGCGCGGAAGCGGTGCTGCTCGACAACATGACGCCGGAACAGGCACGGCGTTGCGTAAGGTTGGCGCGCGACCTTCGGCGCGATTGCGTTGTGGAGATTTCGGGAGGCATTACTCTCGACAATGCGCGGGCTTATGCAGAGACGGGTGCGGACTTTCTTTCGTCGGGTGCGCTGACGCATTCGGCTCCGGCGGCGAACCTCAGTCTGCTTGTGGACAGCATCCAAGAAAAGTAAGCTTACGTGCGTTTGCCACTGCCGACGACAGGCAGGGCCCGATACTCCGCGATAGCCGACGGAACCAGCGGGCTTTTGAAACCAATGTTATGGCGGACCGAAAGAAAACAGCCTCAGAGAGGCCTCCGGGAACGACCGACCGGCGGCTGGCAGCACTGCTGACGCTGCTGGCGGAAAATGCCACGATCGTGATCAGCGGTGCGCGAATGGCCCGGGAGATCGGGGTGTCTCGATCGACGGTCTGGCGGTGGATTACGCGACTCCGTGAGCTCGGGGTGCGCGTCAAGGGCCAGCAGCACACCGGGTACTTCCTGGAAAAAGTACCGGACATACTTACACCGGATATGCTGCGACAACGGCTGAAGGGCAGTCTGTTCGGAAAGCGAATCTATCATTTCTTCAAAGTGGATTCGACGAATCGCGTGGCGCTGGAGCTGGGCCATGGCGGAGAGCCGGAAGGCGCTGTGGTGCTGGCGGAAGAGCAGACGGCTGGACGCGGCCGGGCGGGTCACCTGTGGCATTCGGAGCGGGCGGCGGGGATTTACGTGACGTTGTTGCTGCGGCCGCGGCTGGCGCCGGTGCAGGCGCCGCTGCTGACGATGATGGCTGGTCTTTCGGCGCATGCGGCGATTCAGGCGCAGACCGGGCTCGTTGTCGACCTCAAGTGGCCGAACGACTTGCTCATTGGAGGAAAGAAGGCTGGCGGCATACTGACGGAGATGCATGCCGAGCCGGGACTGGTGCGTTTTGTTATTGTGGGAATCGGACTGAACGTAAATCAAGAAAAGTTCCCGGGGGAATTGGGGGCCACTGCAACTTCGCTGCGCGCGGAAACAGGACGCCCGCAATCGCGGCTGGAGATGGTGGTGCGGTTGCTGCGGGAATTCGAGAGCGACTACAATCGATTTTTGAAGGACGGGGCGGCGAGCACGATCGAGCGATTCACGGCGGTTTCGAGTTACGCGCGTGGGAAGAAAGTGCGGGTGACCAACGGCAAGGAAAGTTTCCTGGGAACAACTGCGGGTCTGGGTCCGGAGGGTTTGTTGCAAGTGACGCGCGAAGGAGGGCAGCAGGTTACTGTCATTTCGGGTGATGTCGCGGAAGTGCGATAAACGAGAAAGACCTAAACCGAGAAGCGGAGATCCCAGAGAAGAAAAACCGGATTGGAATAGCGATGCTACTGACCATTGATGTAGGCAATACGAATACGGTGTTGGGCGTGTTTCGAGGCGAGGAGTTGATCGCCAACTGGCGGTTGACCACGGCCCAGCACCAGACGGTCGATGAGTACGGCGTGCTGACGCGCAACCTGTTTACCCTGGCAGGGCTGGACCGAGCCGCCATGAACGGTGTGATTATCAGCTCGGTTGTGCCGCCCCTGAATTGGACGCTGGCGGAGATGGCCCGAATCTACTTCGGGCAGAAGGCTCTATTTGTAGAGCTTGGCGTGAAAACGGGGATGGCCGTGCTGGTGGATAATCCGCTGGAAGTAGGCGCCGACCGGATCGTGAATGGCGTCGCCGCTTTCCACAAATATGGCGGGCCGTGCGTGGTGGTGGACTTTGGCACCGCGATTACCTTCGACGTGATTTCGGCGCGAGGCGAATATCTTGGAGGGGTGATCGCGCCGGGGCTGGGGATAGCTTCGGAGGCCCTGTTTGCGCGCGCCGCGAGATTGCCGCGCGTGGAGATCAAGGATCCCGGGAAGGTCATCGGAACCAACACCGTCACGCACATGCAGGCCGGCCTATATTACGGCGCGATCGACATGGTGGACGGCATGCTGACGCGCATCAAGGCCGAACTCGGAGGGCCGGCAACGGTTGTAGCCACGGGCGGGCAGGCCAAGCTGGTGGCGCGCGGGTCGAAGCAGATTCAACATACGGATGAGTTTTTGACGCTGACGGGATTGCGGCTCATCTGGGAAAAGAATCAAGCCACGGAACCTGGCAAATCCGCTGCGGAGGCTCGCGCTTCACACGCGCCGGAACAGACCAAGAAGGCTCAGCGATAGGCCGGACGGCAAGGCCGCAGTCATCACCTACACGACCTACACGGAACCTACATGGACGGCTGGAACTACTTCAACTACTTCACGGAAATCGAAGAGTATTTCTGGAAGAAGCGGGGCGCCCACCTGTTGGTGTCGCCGCTGGACTGGGCGATCATGGAGACGTGGCAACAGGCGGGTGTGCCGCTGGAAGCGGTGCTCAAAGGAATCGATCGAGCATTCGAGAGCTACGGGAGATCGCGGCGGGGCGCAGGAAAGCCGCTGAGGAGTCTGGCATACTGCACCGATGCAGTGCTGGAAACCGCGGAGGAGAGCCAGGAAGCAGCGGCCGGGAGTGCACCGCACAATGGACGTGCGCCGGCCGAACCGTTTTCACGCGAGGAATTGCGGGCTTATTTTGCGAAGAATGCAGCGCAAATGGCAACGGTGGCGGACGAAAATCAGGGAGCGCACCCGGGCCTGGCGGCGCAGCTCGGAGAAATCTCCCAATCCTTGGAATCCAGCTTGGTCTTGCTGGATACTCCAGGTACGCTGGACTTGGAAGACATCGAGAGGCGCCTCACGGTGCTGGATGAGAAGCTTCACGCCGCCCTGACGAGTCATGCGAGCGACGAATTGATGCTGAAGATGCGCCGAGAGGTGGATGGGCAGCTCGCCCCCTATCGACGAAAAATGAAGGCGCAACAGCTCGCCCTCGTCGAGAGACAGTATATGCAGAAACGGCTGCTTGATGAATTTAGATTGCCGCGGTTGAGCCTCTACTACTTTTCTTGACCAACGCAGCCTTTTCTTTCCAGCGAATCGGCGCAGAATGGCACCGCACAATATATGACGGATGAGTTGCTATTATCGATTGAGAAGCTTGTCTATGGTGGCGACGGTCTGGCGCATACCGACGGGAACACCGTGTTCGTGCCGTATGTGCTTCCGGGCGAAGAGGTACGCGCGACGACGAAGTCGAAGAAAAAGAAACTGATTTGGGCAGAGTTGCTGGAAGTTACGTCGGCGTCCAAGGAACGCGAGAAGGCGCGGTGCCCTCACTTTCAAACCTGCGGCGGCTGCCATTATCAGCACATTCCGGCGGCGGAGCAGCTGCGGCTGAAAAAAGAAATCCTGCGAGAGACGCTATCACGTTTGGGAGCGATTTCCTGGGATGGCGCTGTTCAGGAACACTCCGCGGAGCCATACGGGTACCGCAATCGGGCGCAGTGGGCGGTGCGAAATGCCAAACCGCGCTCGATCGGATATTTTCTGCCAGAAAGCTCGACCGTCGTGCCCATCGACGAGTGCCCCGTGCTCTCGCCGATGCTCGCTAAAACGTTTGGGCAATTGCAGAACCTGGCGCGTTCCGGCGCTTTGCCAGAGAGGGTTTTAGAAATCGAAGCATTTACGGATTCAGCGGATACAAAGATCGCGCTGAATGTGGCGTTCGACCGATTTCCCAAACCGGCAAAAGAACTCGCGGCGGCGCTGCAAGCAGCATTGCCGCAGCTGGAGAGCTTGTTGCTCTTGGATCAAAGTAAGGACCGCTTCGAGCTGACGGGTCCAGGATACTTGTTTCACGATGCGGGCGGGTACCGCTATCGAGTGAGCCATCTATCGTTTTTCCAGGTAAATCGTTTGCTCATCACAGATCTGTTGCAGACGATGACGGCCGGCTCGAAGGGTGAGGTGGCACTCGACCTTTACGCAGGCGTGGGTTTCTTTACCCTGCCCCTGGCGCGCGCGTTCCGTAAGGTGGTGAGCGTGGATGCCAACTTAGCGGCAACGCGGGACCTCTACGCGAACGCCGAAATTGCGGGCGTGACGATTACTTCTCACAACGTGCACGCAGAAGAGTTCCTGGAGAAGACCGAGGAAAAGCCCGATTTTGTGTCGCTGGACCCGCCGCGGTCGGGACTCGGTGCAAAGGCGGCGGCAAAGTTGGCGGCGTTGGGAGCGCCGGAGATCGCCTATTTGTCGTGCGATCCATCAACGCTGGCGCGAGACCTTGCTGTGCTGACGGGTTCCTCGAAAAAAACAAGTGTGCAGGCTGCGCCGGCAATTCGTTATGAGATCTCCGAAATGCACCTCTTCGATCTTTTCCCGCAGACTTTCCACATTGAAACGCTTGTGCGTCTGAGACGCGTCCCATGAAGCTGCTGCCTGTAGCCAACGGCATCGCGCTAGCCTGCGTCTTTTGCCCCAGAGTCACATCGCCTCCGAGACCCTTCTAATTATTGGTTTTTGTCGTGGCGGGCTTTCTGATTCTCGCCGGAGTGGTGCTGACCTGACTTGGGCGATTGCTGCTGTGTATTTCTGCTTCGATGTGGTCTTGGATCTTGCAGAGGATTCCTCGGCCCGGGAATCACGCAGCAGCGCCTGCCGTTTAGGTAATGGGAATCAGGACCGCGCGGAAGCGAAAAGGCAACAGAGTGGCGGGTTCGTTTCCAAATATGCCGACGATCAAACCAGGGCCAAACGCCATAGCAGGACCTTCCGGAAGCTTACTATCGTGGGACGGCGAGCGAGAGCGACGGCACGCCCGAAATCGCCGGATCCTCCAGCCGCCTCCGGAGAGAGTGTAAAGTTTCTCTGGTTCCAGCCGATAGTGTCGTAGAGGCTATAAGGACCTCCAAAATGGTTAGTCCTATAACAAGCGCAACGCCAACCGATCCGACAACCGCAAGCGCAATTCAAACCCAGACTGCGGCGAAGTCCGCGACAAAAGCCGAGAAATCGACCCCCTCGCAACCACCGGCTGCCACCGCGGACAGCGTTCAGATCAGCAATGCTGCCCAGACAGCTCTGAAGGAAGCTACAGAGACTCCAACTCAGACTGCCAAGGAAGCCCAAAGTGGAGATCATCAGGCTCAAAGACTACTCGCGAAAGAAGTCGCCGCAAAATAACCCGACCAGCAAGCCACTGCTAAGAAATTAAAAGCCGGTGCGGACCGAGAAAAGGGGGATAGCCTAAACGGAATGATCCGATCGAGAGTCATCGTGATCCAGCTATCCCCCGATTTGTCGCGGATGACG
>Ga0209526_10001251_pt1 | contig 16951 bp, 18 predicted proteins | sample JacPinW_OM2H0_M1_FD_188566 | JGI IMG/M metagenome (GOLD analysis project Ga0209526, IMG submission 188566) | Forest soil microbial communities from Algoma, Ontario, Canada - Jack Pine, Ontario site 1_JW_OM2H0_M1 (SPAdes) (version 2) | ecosystem: Environmental > Terrestrial > Soil > Boreal... | reverse complement strand
ACGGATATGGAGAATGGCGCAGTCATTTCTTAAGGATAAAACTCGTCTATTCCCAGAATTGTATGGGCCAAGGTCCGGCCGATAGATTGGGGGCACAAGATCGACGGCGCTTTGAAGAGATCTTTCTTCCTTATTTGGATGCCGCGTTTAACCTGGCCCGTTGGATTGTCCAAAATGACCAAGATGCGCGGGATGTTGTGCAGGACTCGTATATCCGAGCGTTTAAAGGATTTCACCGCTGCCGTGGGAAGAACCCCAGAGCCTGGTTCCTGACGATTACGCGCAATACCGCTTACAACTGGCTCAGCCGTTATGCGGCGGAAGAAGAGCTAGTCCCTTATGACGAAGCAAAACACGGGGACATTATCTTGATGAAGGAGCCTGAGGACGCATTCGTGGCCGAAGAACGGAAGGAATGCTTACAAAGAGCGTTGGAACGGCTCCCGCTGGAATTTCGTGAGGTCATAGTTCTTTATGAGCTCGAAGGCCTATCCTACAAGGAAGTAGCGGCGACGCTTGGGATCCCGGTCGGGACAGTGATGTCTCGGCTGAGCCGGGCACGTCAACGTCTCAGAGAAGGTTCACACTACCCGACGTAGAGTTATGGATTGTAACGAAACCGACCGATTGTTAGACCCTTACGTTGACGGCGAGTTGGAACTCACGCGACAGCTGGAAATGGAAGCTCACCTCGCCGCCTGTCTCGCCTGCAAAGAGGCAGCAGAAGCAGCAAACACTTTCCGTCTTTTAGTTCGAATGAATATGCCGGTCTACAAAGCGCCTCCGGAACTCAAAGCAACAATTCGGGCAGCCTTACGAAAAGAATCAGGATCCCGACTCGGATGGGTTTCTCGGTTCTGGTGGCCTTTGGTGGGCTTGGCGGGGTTCCTGGTGTTGGGCCTCTCACTCGCCTTCGCCTGGATCGCGGACGCTCATCATAAAGACCGAGAACTGATCGCTGCAGCGATTTCGAATCATTCACGGTCCCTCCTCGTCAATCATTTGCTGGACATCGAGTCCTCAGATCAACACACCGTCAAACCCTGGGTTACCGGGAATTTAGACTTTACTCCGCCTGTCGCGGATCTAGCAGATGCCGGCTATAAATTGCTCGGCGGGCGGATCGATCTCTTAGAGAATCGCCCGGTGGCGGCAATCGTCTACCAGTGCCAAAGCCGCTTTATCAATGTATTCGTATGGCCCGTGGCACGTCATGCGATCGATTTCGATGTTCAGTCCCAGCAACGGTACAGTCTCTGTGGTTGGAATAAGGGGGGCCTCAACTATCTGATTATCTCGGAACTGAATCAGGCAGATATGGAGAAATTCGAGGATCAGCTTCGCGACCGGAGCGAGTAGTTGGCCGGTGCGTCCACGTTCCTTTGAACCAGACAAGCATTTGATTCGACCCATCCGATTGCGTTTGCCAGGTCAGGCAAAATTTTATCGCTACCGGGAATAAAACAGACCGCACGACCGGTCTTACTAGTAGACGGCCAACTGCGTCTTCGCGGCGATTGCCGGGAGTTACCAAGGTCGCGCCGTACAAACCTTAAAAGAGCGGACCGAACCGGGTCCCTTCTCGAACGCTGGGCTCCGGAGCTCGGAGCGCTAAACGTTTCTCTGAATTTTATGACACCATTAATTGTCTCTCGTTGGCTTATGGCAGCGGCCATCGCCGCTTTATTTTCGGCCACGATAGCACCCGCGGCCGCTAATCATATGGGAGGAAGTATGGGAAGCGGACACGGCGGCATGGGAGGCGGACACGGCAGCATGGGTGGCGGACACGGCAGCATGGGAGGAGGGCGCGGAGGCATGGGAGGACACGGCGGAATGGGGATGGCACCCCATTTTGCTGGCGGACGGGGGTTGGGTCACGGATTTGGACATTTCGACCATCGTCACGATTTCGCGTTTCGGCATCACGAATTTGATCGTTTCCGTGATCGCGATGACCGATTCTTCCGCCATCATCATAACCGTTTCTTCTTCGCTTTTGATTTCGCCGCGTTCGGTTTCCCTTGGTGGTACCCAGACTACTACTACGGGTACCCCTACTACTACCCCTATTATGGCTACGATCCCTACTATGGGTACGGAGCAGATTACGACCCCCAGTATTGGTCCAATCTGGCTGGGTCAGTGCAATCGGAACTTGCTCAACGCGGCTACTACCGCGGCGCGATAGACGGAGAAATTGGCTCCGATAGTCGCAAAGCGATCCGAACGTTCCAGGCGGCGAAAGGATTGCCAGTCACCGGAATGATTGACCCCAACTTATTGAAGGCCTTGGGGATCAAGTACAAGACTGCATAATCGAAGAGGTTAGTAGCTCCTACCTTCGCGTCGCCAAACTCAAAAGGCTTTGCGCACCGGCAAGGACCGAACACATTGTACCTGGATCCTTTTCATTAAGCTCCTTTAAGAGCCGCGAACGATACTTGCCGGATGGCACGACAGACCGATACCATCTCGTTTATGCTCTGACTCGGCAGTCGCTTGGACGAGGGGGAACACAAAGAATGGAGGGTAAAGCGTCCATTCCAAAGTTCAGAAATGCCAATCGATTTCTCGCGCTGACTTGGCGAATTTGGCGCAGTTGCTTTGCTCCTACTCGGCTCTCGTCGGTGATTGGACGATCAGGTGGCTAGATCCGATCTAGTCTGCTAGGCAGCAATCGACGATTGGCAAGAGATGTCTCGCAGTTCGGTCTATTCAGTTCGCTTTTAAAGCTCGGCTGGCGAGCCATTCACAGTCTGAACATCGCTCTAATCGCGGGCCGATATCCTACTCCCCACTATTGCGGCGCTATCAGGACAGCGTGCGCGTTACCGGTGGTATTGGTAGCAGTACAGAGAATCTGGCCGGAATCGTTAATTCCGACGGCATCGGTGATGATGAATCCGGAGCTGGAGGGCGTTATTGTATTGAGATCAATCAGCGCGCCGTTACGGTAGATGAAGCCGACGTGCTTGCCGGGCAGAAACGGGTGGTAGCTCTTAATCGGAAAGACTGCTGTACCGACAATCTGGCCCGCTGCGTTGATCCCGGCAGCGGAGGTTCCCGAAGCCCCAGGGAACGCGCCCAGGTCGGCCCAGCTACCGTTACTGTAGTGAGCCGCGTGTGACGGCTGGCCGCTGCGGTAAATCACGCCGGCGATCTGACCAGTGCTACTTATGGCGTTTGCGTCGGAGCCGTTAGCACCAAAGGGAACTCCGAGAGAGACCATCTTGCCGTTAGAGTACAGGAATGCCCCGACCGTAGTGCCATTACCCACGATTTGGCCCGCATCGTTGATGGCGGAGGCTGAAGCTTGGTAACCACCACCCAGATCAACCATCCGACCACCGGAGTACAGAAAGGCGTGAAAGCTGGAACTGGTGAGCCAGCCCTCTCCGACTATCGCGCCGGAGCTATTGATCCCATGCGCCCTGGTGCCCGATGGGAATAGAGAATCCGATTGGATGTCCGTCATGCTGCCATTGCTGTACAGAAACGCGCGGGGCACGGGGTTCGGATTGGAATCGAAGAAATTATAGCCCACGGCCTGGCCAACGCCGTTGACTGCGGTTGCGACCGAGACATCGGCGCCGAGAGTGTTCAAATTCATGGTCGTTCCGTTGCTGAACAACGTTGCGATCGCGGCCGTGGGGTTGGAAGATACACCGACCGCCTGTCCCAGATTGTTCAGGCCGTAGCCGACGCTTTTGACCGTTCCTTTCAGCGTTCCAAGGTCGATGATTTTATAACCCTGTGCCTGCGCATGCATATTGCTCGCCAAGAGAAAGACGGTAAGAGCTGCAGTGCAGAGTTCGGATCTGCGTGAGGGGGCCTTTGTTGCACACGACAAAGGAAGCAGGCCACTCTTGCTTTTCATGAGGATCAATCCTTTAAGGAGTTCGCTACATTAGATACGCAATTCGTTTTACTAACTATAGGCCGATACTTCGTTCGATTTATTCCCAAAATTACAGAGTATTTTGCACTTGGTGGAATTAGTACGATAGATCGTCGGTTACCTTGGAGGCGATCCGGCCGTCCGATCCTGACTGCGAGCTGTGGGCAGATCTCCGCAAATTGACAATCGAGTAAATAATTATACTAGCGAACAATGACGAGGTGATCGCACTGGTCAGTCTTTTTGGGACCAGCCAGCTGGTTTTCCTCCTAATTCTTACCGATCATGTAAACCAAGACCTTGGCTGCCTGAGACCCGCGGTGGGGCGCAGCCACATAGAGGCGACTGGAATTTGGCGCGAAGAAACCAGTACGAGCGCCCGGCGCCGTCGGCGTTCTTCCAACGCTCTCATAATGGTCCGCGTCTCGCTGTCGAAAAATCTCCACCGCTCCCTCGCCACCTATGACGTAGATCTGTCGCCTAACGGTGTCACAGAAGACGTCGTCGGTATCGCCCACGGTAGGAAACGTGACAACAATTCGCCCCGAATTTGTATCAAGAACGACCAACCGAGCGGGTAATCGGCATCCGACAAAAAGCCTTTTGTCGCCATCATCCAAAGCCATTGGATAATTGCCAAACGAAGCTCCAAGTCCCCATTTGGAAAGTGCCAAACGCTTCTGTCGATCGACCAGAACAACACCGAATTGCTTAGGGACGTTTACATAGACTCGATTCCCGGTCTCTTCGAACTGAAATGATTCGGGATGGCTACCAAGTGCAATCGATCCAACTTTTTGGCCCGCCGAATTTACGATTGCGATTCCATTCCCATAGCCGACCCAGATATCCCCAGTTTTTTGATCATAGCGGACGTTATCGGCATCGTTACCAAACTCCATCGTGTCATGCAAAACTAGCGATTCACCGTCGTATACACGAAGCTTGCCGTCTCCTCCTGTAGCAACATAAAGCCTGCCGATTTTCGAATCATAGTAGACACCCTGCGGCTCCTCGAGTCCTTTGATCTCGGCGGTACGCTCTCCTTTTCGTAGATCGACGATTTCGACAGAACTATTACCAAGAGCGGCAATGAACAGGCGTTCTCCGGTGTCATCCGCCGAGAAATGATCGATCCGCCCTTCGACGCTTGGCAATGGGATCTCTTTTTCTATGCGGAGTGGCCCGGCATCTTCGCCAAGGGTTGAAACGGCGCTCAGAAGGACGAATAGAAACGCAAGGTTGCCCAACAGGAACCGGATTCGCATATTCAAGGAGGACGAAAGTGTTAGTTTGGTTCGGTACGCGATGATCGCGACCTGTTCAGATGAGCGATGCGGGAGACGTTTGCGATATCCTTCGAGAGCGCAAAAGCAAGCTTCGCCAAGACTTTCCCAGCGATAGCTGCGAAAGGATTTCCTGCACCTGTGTAGCCTTAACGGCAAAGACATCGCCATAGAACTCCAGAATCGTGCGCACGGACTGTCCCCCTCAGGCAAAATTCCATCAGGTAAGCAAAACGAGTATTTTTTCCGCTGGCTCCGAAACACTGCTCGGTTTTGCCAAGCAATCGTGCCGGAGCCCGGATGAAACCCGCGATGATTCCAGCAATGTCGTTTTCCCAGAGCCGTTAGGCCGAATGACGCCGACGATCTCCTTTTCACGAACCGGGGACGCGGCCATAATCAAGCGCCCAGTTTGTTCAAAGGGGAATGTCGGGTTTCTCTCATCCGGCCGAGCCTGTTTTTCAGTTGTTGGCAGCCAACGGCTGAGTGTTGATAGCGGCCTTGACCGCTTGAGCTAAGGCCAACGCTTTTCCTCGGCCGTAGTAGTGAAGAAAGATCATCCGCGGGTTCTCTCCAGTCATGTGTTGGTGGATCGCAACGATATTAATCCCGTTACCGCGAAGCGTTTTGAGAACCGTCTGAAGCTCGTTTTCAAGCATAACAAAATCGCCGACAACGAGCGCGTCGTCCGATGTACCAGCGAAGGCCGCCCATGTGTTAACGCCCATGGTATTTCCCACAGTGCACCCGCACGCCATTTTTGTCTCACGCCCGATCGTCACCTTATACATACCATCCTTTGCGTCGCCTTTTTGAGCAAAAACTTGGCTAATGGCTTCTCCCTCAATCGAACTCTTCTCTGGTATTTGACCCAAACCGAAAGATTTTGTCGGCTGAGCATTCGCAGTGCGGATTTCCTTTACTTTATCAAAGATTGCCCGCACGCCTTCGGCCAGCTTATCCACGGCGCCTTCACCGCCGATGTGCATGAAGTAAACCTTCGGCTCGTCGAAAAAGAAGTGATTATGGAGTGCGGTTACTTCCAGACCCTTGTCCAGTGCCACGCTCATGACTGGGTTCACTTCATCCTCGAAGAGAACCATGTCGCCCATCACCATCAGACTATCCTTCGATCCTGGCGTGAAGGCCGCCCATGAGGTAAAGCCCATAAAGGGGGCAAGCCGGGCCTGATCAACGGTAATAGCAACATCATTCCTGGGTTTGCTGACCTTAAAGCTATTCTCCTGTTCGTTCAGGACGCCTTTAAGACCAGTGATGGATTCGATCTTTGCTGGGTCCAGGCCGCTTTCGGCGGCGAGACCAATGGAAGCGGGTAAAAAGAGGAGGACAGTACAGAGGCTGACGGTAGCGAATATCATCGCAAAAGGAAAATATTGACACTTCATGGAGGTTCTCCTAATACTAAAGGTGGTAAGTTATACGTGTTACATGGAGAAATATCCATGTCAAGCAAAGCCCCCGGTTTCTTGTCTGTTTCCGCTGTTTCGCCAACATCTGACGAGTCAGTGTAACCGCCTAAAGCGCGGGAACGTTACTGAAGATACCCTTAAGAATTGTTCAGAATTTAATGGCTCTCCAGCAGGCGAGAGGTCCGTTGATCTGGGATCACTTCGATTATGAAATGGATTACCCGAGAAAGAGTAAAAGTGGATCGCGTGGCTTGTCCGTGGCTAATCAGAAAGTTCGTGGACAAGCATGCTGAGTTTTTCTTTGTGCCTGCCGGCAACGTTGCCGACGAAGCCCAGCGGATCGGTGCCATCCCATTCGACGTCAAAGGCGTGGAATTGGGACACCACGGCGAAGAGTGTTCGTTTGAAGCGATATTGAAAAAATACAATCTTACCGGCGACGCTGCATTGGTACTGCTCGGTAAAATCGTTAACGGAGCTGACACCGACAATACGCTTTGGAATCAACCCGAAGGTGCAGGGCTTGAAGCTATTGCTGAAGGCTTTCGGCACTTGGGCTTCAAGGACGACCATGAACTGAATTCGGCCGAGTGGATCGTCTATGACGCTCTCTATGCCTATTGTCAGGAGATGGTTCGCCAAGGAAAACCAGACGGGATGTTCAAGTAAAGGTCAGAAAAAAACAACGATGAGTTTACAGCTCTTGGGCCATATCGAACTGCCGCCAAACCTCAAACCCGGGGATTCGATCATGTGGCCGTACATTGCGGCTCGGGCAGGCTCTATGTTGCCCATATGGCTAACGACTCTCTGGATGTTATCGACTGCGTCGAGGACGTCGAACAGTGACCAGCTGCCTACACCTTCGGACTGTAGCGTCGAACAGCTAACAAGCCCCGCCAAACGTGACCTTCTTCAAGTTGCCAGCTGACGGCTACATCTTATTTGGGACTCGCGTTACCCGCATGTTTGCCTATGGCTTCTTGTCGGTCGTGCTCGTGCTGTATCTGGCGCAGTTGGGTTTGAGTGAAGGGCTCATCGGGTTACTCCTTAGCCTGACGCTGGTCGGTGACGCCGCCATCTCGCTTTGGATGACGACTACTGCGGACCGGATCGGGCGGCGCCGAATCCTAATGGCGGGCGCCGCCCTAATGCTCTTTGCCGGCGTCCTGTTTGCCGTTACCGATAGAGTGGCATTGCTGCTCGTCGCCGCGATAATCGGAGTAATCAGTCCAAGTGGTTACGAGGTCGGACCGTTCCTATCAGTCGAACAGGCTGCGCTATCACAATTTTTCCTGACGGACTACGGACGCAAGTGTTTGCCTGGTATAGCCTGGTCGGTTCATTCGCCACCGCAGCGGGCGCACTTTGCGGCGGAGGCTTGACCCAGCTTTTGCAGCAAGCGGGAGTCATCCCCCTAAACAGTTATCGTACGGTCGTCGCCCTTTATGGAGTGATGGGTGTGCTACTAGTCGTCCTCTTCACGCAACTATCGCCCGAAGTCGATGCTGTCCATTTCGACGGCCCTCAAACTCCTACCCGTCTCGGATTGCACCGCTCTCGCAGCATTGTGCTCAAGCTGTCGACATTGTTCGGTTTAGATGCCTTTGCTGGCGGGTTCGTCGTCCAAAGCCTCGTCGCTTACTGGTTTCACGTTCGCTTCGGCGTCGAAACCGGCAGCACTCGGAGGCATCTTTTTCGGAGCGAACATTCTTGCCGAATTTCTGCCCTGGCCGCCGCTTGGGTGGCGGCACGGATCGGCCTGGTGAACACCATGGTGTTCACTCACCTCCCCTCGAATCTCTTGCTCATGCTCGTGCCGCTTATGTCAAACCTTCCTTCAGCGATCGTTGTTCTGTTCGTGCGTTTCAGCATTTCTCAAATGGATGTGCCGGCCCGGCAATCTTACACGATGGCCGTGGTGGCGCCCGATGAACGCTCAGCAGCCGCCGGTGTAACCGGGATCGCTCGATCGATCGGCGCCGCGATCTCACCAACTTTCGCCGGTGTATTCCTCGGGAATCCCGTTCTGCTTGGCGCTCCGTTCTTCGTAGCGGGTATTTTGAAAGTCGTATATGACATTCTGCTTTACCGAAGCTTTCGAGAGATCAAAGAACGAGAGCACGAGAATGCGGTGCTCAGAAGAGACTGACTCTTAAAGCGGAAAGCGATAAGGCGTTACATGTGTTACAACAAAGATATCGATGTCAGACCAGACGCCCGGTTCTTGCTTTTATTGTTGAATCTGCTCGCCAAAGCAATCAAGCAACCGGGCTAAGGTGTGGCGCCGGCTGAAAAAGTTTGGTGCTATTCAGCTTAAAACATCCACCTACCTGCTCCCGGACGGTGCATTGGTGACCATCTGGACTACTTTTGTGCCCTGTTTCTTGTGTATCTTCCTGGGTGGGCCTCACATCGAACAGCTGCGCGGAAACGAAGGGTTGACTACGGCTTTGTCCGCTGTTACCGCGGCAGTTGTCGGTGGTGTGTTAAATCTCGCGGTCTGGTTCGGGCTGCATATCGTTTTCCCGGCTGCAAACGCCGTAGATTGGTTCACTGTAGTCGTTTTATCGGCATGACCAGATGCAAGTGGGACATTATCCCGCTCGTTCTTGGGGCGGGTCTGGTGCGTTTGTTTATTCAAGATGGTGCTTTGCCGGACCGCCTATATCTGGGACCGTTGAGTTCCTGCTACCCTTCCTCATTCTCGTAGGGCAATCCAGGTTCGCCTAAAGCTACTGCTGCTAATTCTCAGGTCCGTTCCCGCCGAAAGGCGTCGCGAAAAGACCTTCGGCCTATTTTGATTGTCTCACCGCCTGCCCGGGTCTCCCTATGCTAGCTGAAGATGAAGAAACTATTTAGAGCGCTTTTTAGGAGCCCTCTGGGAAAGAAGCGCTTCAAAGGCTTCTTTACTCCTGCCCTCTCGAGCCATTCTTACGTGCTCGTCGGTGAAGTTGAGCGGAACCGATTGGGAAATAGGTGCCGTTGCTTTCTTTTGCTTTTTTTTCGCTGCCATAATGACCTCGCTTTACCAAGCGTAGATTTCTACGATTCTGGTTCGAGCGTCACGATTCTCCTCGTTAAAATCAACGAAGCCGCCTACAGATTTTGCGTGGGCGCACAGAATCAGAATGTTCGTCGTGTTGTCCTTGTCATCGCATTTACGCCAACCGATACCGTCAACCCATGCCCATGCGTTGTTATTTTCGTTGATAGCCCAAAGGCCCGTAATCTTCTTACTGTTCTGCCAAGCCATGGTTCATTCCTTCATTTCTAATCGCCCCTCTCCGCTACTTCACCCTTCCACTTATGATTTCCTCGCTTAATTTCTCAAGGACATTGCTGAATCGTGAGATGGAAGGGTTAAGCTCGATACCCTTACGACGTCGCTTTTGTTCGTCTGCAAGAAAATAGTACGTAATCTCGCCCATGCTATCGCTGATCGTAATGGACCCAATGACCGAATCTGGGAGAAAGCCGCCTCCAGTATCCACATTCTCCAGAAGCCTTGAGTCAAGAAGAGTTCGAAAAACCTCTTTAACTCTTTCGGGCGCAAGCATCGATTTTAGTTTGTGTGCAGGCGGGGGCATGAGTTGATCTAGGTGACGCACGCTGACGGCACCCGTGCCGGAGATTTCCAGCGTGTGCTCAAGGCGTCTAGTGGGGGGGCCTCCGGAGACCCGATATGTGATTTTGTGCCGCTTTCCGAGCTTCTCGGTACCTTCGACAATAGCTCTTGTTAGCGTGAGAAGATGTTCACGGGAATTCTTGATCGATTGTGTGGGTCTGCTGTCCATCGCCTACTATACCGAAACAGTTGTCTCTCCAAGCGCATCGCAATGTCTAGATACGAGACGGGCAACAACACCATTGAGGTTGTCCATGATAGTCCCCGTGTTGACCGGATTGCGGTTCGGACATTGAGGGTCGGCGTACTCATCGACGTTTCCAAGCATGTGACCGAACTCATGGGCGGCTACATCACCATTATCAGTGACAAACCAGTCGAGCATATCCGCTCTACCAGACCCATTGTGAACGGTCACCGTGTGGTGTGCACCACCCGTGACCCATTGCACCTCAAAGGTAAGCTCGCAGGGGTGAGAGCAATCCGAAGCCCGCGTCGCACCTTTTTCGATGCAGCAGGCGAAGCCGTAGCTCCACTTCTCCTCGATGCCCTTCTTCCAGCGATCCTTGGCAGTATCCAAATCGGCTTTGGACACGTTGGCGTCCTTCACCAATTCGATCTTGACGATAACGTGCGTTCCTTCTTGGCGGTATCTTGAGGTCCAACCAAAGACGCATTCCGCAACGCTGCGCGTAACTTCGACTCCGACCGGCATCGGACCCGGATCCCAGACGTAGAGCTCCTTGATATAGTGGGTTTCCCCATGCTTCTCATCCACAAAATCGATGAGACTTCCATCTGCCTTCGCTTGGGCGGCTTCGATGAGAAGATTGGTCGAACTCGTCGGATCCAGTTTTCTCCAACCCAAGCTCGCAACCCATACCCATGCATTATTGGCTTCATTGATGGCCCAAAGAGCCAGGATCTTCTGGTCGCAAATGTAAGCCACGGCTGCTCCTACAACATTCCAATAAATATTGACCTGTATACGGCGAGCAAAATGCAAATCGCTTTTTCGGAATTTCTGGATGCTTGCAATCGTCGCTCATTGAGCGGCTTCAGAGATTCAAGCCAGCGACTTGTGTCATATTTGCCTGTAGATTCATTGATCAGGTTAAATACCTTTCGCTGGGCACTGATTTTCATTCGCGCCATGGAACGTATCGCTGTTAAGAGACACCTGTTCAATTAACTATTTGGTCCACCGATCTGGGCGGGTACGGTTTAAACCATCGCAGAGTACAGCGACGGTTTTTGTCGAGCAATACGTCAAATTACGTACGGGAACGTCGAGGCAGTTCGATTCTGGCCAGGGACGATTTGAATGGGAGGTGCGAAGACCTTACAGCTGAGCAAATCTTATGCGCAATCTTCGGTAGAACTTGTTCTCTGCGTTTATCTATAACCTGATCGGTGTCCCATTCGCCGCGGCCATCCTTATCCCCTCTTAGGGCTTTGGTGAATCCGATCATCGCGGGGCGCTGCGATTCTCCTCTGTGCAGCGGTGACTAACCCTTTGAAACCTGCCTTATTCGCTGGGCAGGGCGAAATTGAGGCAGGCCCGCATCACTCGATTAGTTAAGCCGGACTGAGGTAGAAATCTCTGCGCTGTATACGGCTTAGTGAAGTGATCAAGATTTGGTCGCCACATCAATCACTATCGTCATTCCCGAAGATATGCCCGAAGAACCCGTTGTGACGGTGATGGTGGTGGCCAGATCCAGCCCGAAAGCCGACCTCATAGCCGGCATGCTCGCCTTCGTGCATACCTGCGCCATAGGAACCGTAAACTTCAGCGCCGTGGGATTCAGCGACATTTTCGTAACTCTGTCCTGAAGCCGCATCCTGATAGCCGTGTTGGTAACCAGATTGGTATCCCCTTTCATAACCAGTTCGGTACCCATCAGAAGGGTCGTGAGCAAATGCAGGGACGGCCGTGCTGCTGAAACCAACCGCGCAAATAGCCAGGATCAAAAAAGCGGAAATCTTAGAGAAGAAACTTTTCATAACGGTGCTCTCGACGCATTAGACGCCAAGATTACGTTTCCTATTCACGGCACCGCCACGGGCAGCCTGCCGCGGCAGGTAGGGATTGCGATAGCAACTGTCCGGTTGAGCTAACCCCTCGGCGGTCACGCGCCGTGATCGTGCTGCATTTTCATGTGATCCATGTTCATGTTATCCATCGGCTTCTCGCTCTTCTCTGAACTCGGAACCAAGCCGAGATCGCGCTCCAACTCATCATTGCTGGCCAAGCTTGCCAAGGTCCCTGGCGGATTCTCGTACCAGCCTGGGTCATCATAGCTCGTCAGGTTTTCTCGAATCTTCACGATCGTGAACAGCCCCCCTATGTCGATGTAGTCGTGCTTACCCTCCAAGCCGACCATCGGAATACTGTTGCGCGGGACCGGCATACCCATTGCGCCCATGTCAGCCATGCCGCTCTCTCCCATGGTCATGTAACCGGGGAGTAATTTGCTTACCTTTTTGTCGAGCTTGCCTGGGCGTACTCCGATGAGATTGGGCGCTTTATGCCCCATTTGATTCATTGCGTGATGGGTCATATGGCAGTGCATCGCCCAGTCGCCGGGATTGTCCGCAACGAATTCTACGGTCCGGGTTTGGCCGACGGCGACTAGGACCGTGGTCTCCGGCCACTGCGCTGATTCCGGAATTTGTCCGCCGTCGGTTTGCGTGACTTTCCAATGAAGCCCATGGATGTGGATCGGATGATGCTCCATCGGGCTTAAATTTCCGAATCGGATTCTTACCCGATCCCCGTATTTGGCCACTAACGGTGCAGTGCCAGGAAACGACCGACCATTAAACGTAAAGACATTGAAGTCCGTCATTTCTATCGGGTTGGGCCTCCTGGTGCCCACATCGATCCTCCATTCGCTCGACATTAGGGCGAAATCTCGATCGGCCTTCGGTCCAGTGGGATTTCGCGGATGAATGACAAACATCCCCATCATCCCAAGCGCTATCTGGGTCATCTCGTCGGAATGAGAGTGGTACATGAAGGTCCCGTGCTGCCTGAGCTTAAACTCGTATTTATAGGTCTCGCCGGGACCGATATTTTTCTGGCTCAGCCCCGCCACTCCATCCATACCCGAGGGCACCAGCAGACCATGCCAGTGAATACTGGTATTTTCCGGAAGCTTGTTCGTGACGTAAATGCGCAGCTGATCCCCCTCCACAGCTTCGATGGTTGGGCCATGAACCTGGCCATTGAATCCCCAACAGTAGGCGCGAAGACCCGGCGCGAATTCGTGGTCGACTTCTTCCGCGACTAGATGAAATACTTTAATGCCTCCCACCAATTTATAGGGCAGCGTAGATCCATTCGGTGTGATGACCGGAGTATAATCTTTGCCGGGTTCACCAGGAGGATAGTCCGGCTGATCAGATTGAGCGTTTCCTTTGAGTTTCTCAGGATTTTCGAGCGGTTGTTTAGCGGGTTCCGCTCCTTGTCCGGAACGAGTAGTAGCGCCGAGCGCAGCCGCGCCGGTAACAACAACCGCCTTGGAGAAGAAATTGCGGCGAGATATCATAACTTTTATTCTTCGTTAATTATTTTTGACTGGCCTTGCCAGCCCGCCGCACCCTCTCAAGCTCCAAATGCGTGTAGTGCTTGTTCATGTCCTGGCTCGCATGGCCGGTCAGCTTTTGGCGGATCTCGAGCGGAACGTCGGCGTTGGCCATCGCCGAATTGAAGCTGTGTCGGAGCGAATGGAACGATAGTCGCGAGACGTTGCGTCCAAGCTTTCCGTCTTTCTTACGTGCCATGCCGTCGTCGATGCCGGCGCGTTCCATCAGTCTCTTGAATGCCATGCTGAGTCCCGATTTCCCGGCTCCAGGCTTATCAAAAAGTCTGGGGAAGACCGGTTTTTTCGGACGATCGGATCTAGGCAATTTCAAAAGATATTCGTACAAATCTTGATGAATCGGAATTTGAACAGAGGACCCAGTCTTTCTCTGCACGAACGTGATTGTCCTCTCTGATAAATTGATGTCGGCCCAAGTAAGTCTCGCAAGGTCGACGAGTCGGCCGCCTGTGAAGTAGCCGGACAAGATTAATCCTCTCCAATCGCCCTCCGCGACTTCGAGCAATTGCTGAATTTGCTCCGGGCTAAATACACCCTTTTTGGCGCTACTTGTGCGAATCGGCCGAACCGCGGCAACGGGATTGCGATCGATCAATCCTTCCTCCAGGGCAATCTTAAAAGGGCGCTTTAAGATCTTGATTGTCTGGTTCACCGTTCGCGGGGACCGGCCTCCGGACAGCCACCGTTCCTTAAACTCAAGTATTGCGTCGGTCGATAACGCCTCCAATGGCGCCTGCGCCCGAGCGCCGATGCTGCTCAGAAAATCGCGAACAATCTGCTCATAGCGCATCATTGTGCGCGGTGCCACGGCACCTTTCTCAGTCCGAATCCAGCGCTCAAGCCATTCGGCGACGGTTGGAGAGTCAGTCCGCTTCCCTGTGACCCGCTCGACGGTCTCCAGAACGATCTCTCGGATCCTGGCCTGGTCCAAGCTCCCGGCGGCGGCACGGTCTGCGGTCTTTTGCCAAGCCTCCAAGATTTCCTTGGCTTCTGAGCGCTTTCGCTTTTTTGTCGATTTGCGAACCCAGCGCCGCTGACCGCCTGCCGAGACGACAAGATAAACGCCGTATCAATACGGCGATCGCGAACGAGCATCGCGCACGAGCTAAGCCATTAAGTTGTGCGCCGCTGGGGAAGTGAGAAAAAGTCACACATATTCTCACACATGTATGCCTTAGTTTTTGGCTGTATACAATCGTCTTTTCCTCTCTCAGAGAGGATCTGCTGCCTAGGGGCGGCACAAAATGAGGGTTCGATTCCCTTTGCCCGATCCAAGCTATTGAACACCAGCTACTTACATCTTCCAGCGCAAGCCTAAAACCCTCTGGTCGGAACGTCTAGTCGGAACAAGTTCAAGATTGTTCGTGATTGTATTTCGCTATCGTTGGTTGCACGCTCGGCGCTGTCGGACGCTTTGAAAAATTCGGACGGCGAAGGCGGGATCAGCCAAAAGTGTTAGCCCACTTCGGATCAGGGGTCCCATAGGTCCCATTCGGCATCAGCGCCACAACCCGTTAAATACCGAACACCGCGACCGAAACCACCGACTCGCCCCTCTTCCCGCCAACTACTTCGCCTTGCGCGCCGGCCTTTTCCTACCCGCCGCCTGCCTGCCTGCCAGTTGCGCTTTATGGGCATTCAGAATGGCGGCGATTAACCCGGGAAAACGGCCTTCGATTTCCGAACAACGCGAAGTGTTATGCATCTCGACGCCGCGGCGTTCGGCCCGAATCAGGCCGGCCTCGCGTAGCGCCTTGAAATGATGGGACAGGGTCGATTTGGGGATTGGCTTCTCGCTGACCTTTAAAAAATTAGAGCAGTTGAAGGCGCAATTGGCAGCGGTGATATCCGCGAAAATCGCGACCCGTACCGGATCGGAAAGGGCGTGGAGCAGCCCCTCGACGGTGACATCTTCGATGGGGGGATGAAACAGAGGTCTCATACCGCCGACAATATAGGTGCATTTGACAAATTGTTCAATAGTTCGTATTCTTGGAACTAGAGTTCAATAAAACGGAACTATGGAAGTAAGAGATCGTTAACCAATTTAATACACACATATGAGTAAGCTAAAAGGTAAAGTCGCAGTCGTTACCGGCGCATCCAAAGGCATCGGCGCAGGTTTCGCTAAAGCCCTGGCCGCTGAGGGCGCCTCCGTGGTTGTCAATTATGCATCCAGCAAAGAAGGCGCTGACGCGGTGGTCGACGCTATCAGTAAAGCCGGCGGAACCGCTGTAGCGGTTGGCGGCGACGTATCTAAGGCTGCCGATGCAGAACGCATCATCAGCGCAGCTATCAAAAACTATGGGCGGCTCGACATCCTGGTTAACAACTCCGGAGTTTACGAATTTTCGCCCATTGAAGCGGTGACTGAAGAACAATTCCACCGGATCTTCAATATCAACGTGCTCGGAGTGATTCTGACCACCCAGGCTGCGGTAAAACACCTAGGCGAAGGCGGTAGTATCATCAACATCGGTTCCGGCGCCAGCCTGATGACGCCTCCGAACTCGACGGTTTACACTGCGACCAAGGGCGCTCTCGATGCCATCACTGGAGTGCTAGCCCGCGAACTCGGTCCCAGAAAGATCCGAGTCAATAGCATCAATCCCGGGATGGTTGAAACCGAGGGAACTCACACTGGCGGATTTATCGGCTCTGACTTCGAGAAAGCCCTGGTTGCCCAGACCCCGTTGGGCCGAATCGGCCAAGTTACTGATATCGCTCCAGTCGCGGTTTTTCTGGCGTCGGACGATTCCCATTGGCTGACGGGTGAACACCTGCTGGCGAGTGGTGGGCTCCGCTGATTCCTCTGATCGCCGGAGCTAGCCAGCCACTTTCCGCAAACCTCTATCAGTCTAAACGGAATACTAGCCCTCCCCCCCATATTGGCCATCAATTTCTAGACGTCAGTGTCTGGTTCCCGCCGGCTGATATTGCTTGATTGATTAAACTGGCCCGCGCTTACGTTCGTTTCGCCACCAAACATTCAGCGCAAGCCTAATAGATTGTAACTCGAGGCGTTGGTGTCCCTGCCAGGAGCCGAACCACTTCGTGTTCGGAAAGTAAATAGGGGGCCTGATGCGGAAGCTGCTTTG
>Ga0209526_10001250_pt1 | contig 16965 bp, 11 predicted proteins | sample JacPinW_OM2H0_M1_FD_188566 | JGI IMG/M metagenome (GOLD analysis project Ga0209526, IMG submission 188566) | Forest soil microbial communities from Algoma, Ontario, Canada - Jack Pine, Ontario site 1_JW_OM2H0_M1 (SPAdes) (version 2) | ecosystem: Environmental > Terrestrial > Soil > Boreal... | reverse complement strand
TCGGAGCGCAGCTCGGCGTGCTCGTCGGCGCCCTATCCGCGACGGTCTTTCCCGATCTCGATGTCGACGCAACCGCGTTTGCCGTAATCGGCATGGCCGCCTTTTTCACCGGCGTGGTGCAGGCTCCGGTTACCGGCATCGTCCTTGTCACCGAGATGACGGGCGGTTTCACGATGCTGCTGCCGATGCTGGGGGCGTGCTTTGCCGCCATGCTGGTGCCGAACCTGCTGCACGGCAAGCCGATTTACGAGTCATTGCGAGAGCACGCCGCTGGACGTCAATGATTGGGTGGGGCGTCGTTTTCGCCGCTCAGCACCGCGACCGGAAAATCGGCGAGCAGCCCGGAGACGGGAACCTCGACACCCCCATCGACTCTGCCACCGGTGAGCACATCGCGCCAGCCGCCCGCGGGAAGGGCGAGACTGGTGGCGCCCCAATCGGCAGTGCCGTCGCGGTAGAGCCGATGGACCAGACGCGGCACAGCAATGACGAGGCGCTCTTCGCCGCGGCTCCGCATGAACGCGCAGAGGTGTTCGCTGTTGCGGCCCGTCACTTCCAAGGGCTGGTAGTCGCCCTCGGTGAGCAATTCCGGATGGGATCGTCGCAATGCGAGCAATTTCCGCGTCACGGACAATTTCTCGCTCCCGTCCCGGCGGTGTGCGGCAAGATCGGCAACGCAACCCTCACCGATCGCTTCGAGCAGTCCGCGCCCCGCGTTCCAATCGACCGGACGGCGATTGTCTGGGTCGACCAAGCTGAGATCCCACAGCTCGCCACCCTGATAGATGTCGGGCACCCCCGGGACCGTCAGCTTCAATACGAGCTGCGACAAGGACGAAATCGCGCCGAGCGGGGCCAGCAATTCAACGAGATCGTGGAAGTCGGCGAGGAACAGGTTGGGCCGCGAAGCATCTAATGCATTACGAACAAAGCGCTGCAGTGCCGCCTCATACGCGCCATTGGGATTGCTCCAGCTCGACTGCTCCTTCCCCTCGCGAACCGCCTTGATCATGTAGGCTTCAAGCCGCTCGGCGAGATCCTGCATTCCGTCGCGATCGTCTGGAGCTAAGCCCCACGGCCAAGCCCCGAGAAGTGCCTGGTAAAAGAGAAATTCGACATTGCGGTCGGGCACGATCTCGTCGTCGATCTGGCCGCGGCACGAGCGGTTGAAGCGCAGCCAGCGCCTCAGGCGCCGACCCCATTCGCGCGGCATCTCGGAAAGGAGCGCCAGGCGCACCCTTGCATCTTCGCCGCGCTTGGTGTCATGCGTCGCGGTCGTCACCATCGCCTGGGGCCGGGCGCGCAGCCGATCGCGCATCTGATGGTGGAATGCCGCGACCGATAAACCGAAACGGCGCGGATCGCCGCCGACTTCGTTGAGCGCCACCAGCCGGACATAGCGGTAGAACGCCGTATCCTCGCACCCCTTGGCCATGACCGGGCCGGTCACCTGCTGGAAATGCATCGCGACGCGGAGTGCTTCCGCTGGCCGCAGATGGAGCTTGTGGTCCGCCAGCTGGCCGGTCAGCACCCCGTGAATGAAATCGAAGATGCTGGTATCGGCGGTGCGCCAACGCTTCTTCGCCTGGGCCAGTGCCCATTCGATGTAGCGGTGGTCCTCGGCGCTGGCGCCGCGCGCCGACACATAAGTGCGGTAGACCGGGAAGGCTGCGACGACCTCTTCGAGGGCAGCGAGCATGCCATTCAACGTGAAATCGCGGGTCCGCCAATCCCGCATCGACAGGCCATGAAGCTCGCGAGCGAGCACGTTCATCTCGCTCGCGAGGTTGACTTGAATGATGCGCTTCTTGCTGGCGTAAAGCACCTCGTCGAAACTTTCGCCGCGATTGGCGATGCGGCGGTAGAGCTGGGTCATCGGGCGCTCGCCCGCAGGATCGACAAAAAGCCCGAGGACCTGATTGGCGAAATCGTAGCCGGTGGTGCCCGCTACCGGCCAATCGGGCAACGTCTCGTGGTGGGCCAGGATCTTTTCGACCAGCACGTAAAGCGGCCCAAACGCCTCCTGCAACCGCTCGCAATAGGCCTGCGGGTCGAACAGACCGTCAATGTGATCGATCCGTAGCCCTTGCACGTCGCCCCGCTTGATCAATTTGCCCACCAGCCGGTGGGTTCTCTCGAACACTTCCGGCAACTCCATCCGCAAGCCGGCAAGCTCGTTGATATTGAAGAAACGGCGGTAGTTGATCTCCTCGGCGGCGACGCGCCAATCGGCGATGCGGTACGCCTGGGCCTCGAGCAGGCGATGCAGCCTTTGGAAGCTCTCCGGCTTCCCCTTCCGGCCGTTGAAGCGTGCGAGCGCCGAGGCGATAGCGCCGGCAATCGCCGGATCACGGGCGCGTTCGGCTAATCTCAGCTTCAACTCCGCCGCACATTCGCGCGCCTCACGATGCGAGAGCGCGCCGAAATCGGCGGCAAGTTTTGCGAGAGGCTCGCCTCCTTGCGCAAGGATTGCCGGGTAGGTATGCGGCGAGATCGGGAGGCGATGGTTGAAATACCAGGCGCTGAAGCTCCCCGGCTCAGGGTCGAAGCGCAGCTCGATCTCGCCGTTTTCGAGGACGACGCCATATTGATCGCCGAGCACCGGAAGCAGCACCCGCCCCTTCAGATCGGGCCGTGTGGCGTCCCAGTTGATGTCGAAATATTCGGCGAACGGCGAGCTCCGGCCCCATTCGAGAACGTCGAGCCACCAGGCATTGTCGGCACCGCCGACGGCCATGTGGTTGGGGACGAAATCGAGGATGAGGCCCATGTCGTGGCGATGCAACGCATCGACGAACGCGCCGAAATCTTCCTCGCCGCCAAGCTCGGGATTGAGCCGGTCATGGTTGACGATATCGTAGCCGTGGGTCGAGCCAGGGCGCGCCTCCATGATCGGCGAAGCGTAGACATGGCTGACCCCGAGCTTGGAAATATAGGGAACGAGGCCGGTCGCGTCGCGAAACGTGAAAGCCCGATGAAATTGCAGCCGATAAGTGGCCCGTATTGCGGCGGCATTCTGTGGCCGGTCGCTCATGTCATGGTTGCAGCAAAACGAAGGTGGCGCTCTGCGGCGCACCGGGTATTCCGGCCGAGGAATAGAGTATCCGCCCAACTTCGCTGAAGCCGGGGGCTGGCACCGGCTCTGCCGTAAAGTTCGCGATCAGGCGGAGCTGCGATCCCTCGCCGAGCTCCCACTCGACGATAACGCTTTTCGTGCCAAGCACCCGATAATGTCCGGCAAATTCCCCCATGCCACGCAGCCGAGGAACGATCTCACGTTGCCTGATCGCCAGCAGCCGACGGTACCGCCCTAGCCAGCCCGCATGCGTCTGCTGGGTCGGCTCGGCCCAATCGAGCTTGGACTGCTCGAAGGTCGAGGGCAGTGTCGGGTCAGGGATGTTCTGGCGGGCAGCCGCCTCCCGGAATTCTGGGAAATGAATGAATTCCCTGCGTCTTCCCTCGCGCACCGCGTCGGCAAGGCCTGGTTCGAAATCGCAGAAGAATAGGAAGGGTCGTGCACTCCCCCATTCCTCCCCCATGAACAACAGCGGGATCTGCGGCGACAGCAGCACGATCGCAATCCCGGCATGCAGCGCCGCGCCGGCCGCCCGCGTCGACAACCGGGTTCCAAACGGCTGGTTGCCGACGGCATCGTGGTTTTGCAGAAAAGAGACAAAGGCGGTCGCGGGCAGCGCCGCCGAGGGTTCGCCACGCGGTCTGCCGCCGCGAAACGGCGAGGGCTCGCCCTGATAGGCAAAGCCTTCGGCCAAAGCGCGCCCGAGGTGCTTGGCCGGCTCTGCCGCATAATCCGCATAAAAGCCGACGTCCTCGCCGGTAATCAAAACATGCAGGGCATGGTGCAGATCGTCGTTCCACTGCGCCGTGAAGCAGCCGGGCCGACCGGCCGAACGCGTCAGGTAGCGAGCCTCGTTGCGGTCGTTTTCCAAGACAAGATGGATTTCCCGATCGGTGATTTGGCGACGGACCGTCTGTGCCAGCTCGGTGAGGATATCCGGCTCGCTGTCGTCGTGGATCGCGTGGACGGCATCGAGGCGGAGCCCGTCGAAGCCATATTCTTCTAGCCAATAGAGCGCGTTGTGGATCATGAAGTCACGCACCGGCCGCCTCAGCGGACCGTCAAAATCGAGCGCCGCGCCCCATGGCGTATGGTGCCGTTCGGTAAAGAAAGCCGGCGCGATCGCCGGGAGATAGTTCCCCTCTGGGCCGAAGTGGTTGTAGACGACGTCGAGAAAAACCGCGAGGCCGCGCGCATGACAAGCCTCGACCAGACCTTTCAGGTCCTCGGGCCGGCCATAGCGGGACGACGGTGCGTAAAGATAGGTGCCGTCATAGCCCCAGCCGCGGGTGCCCGGAAACGCGGCGATCGGCATCAGCTCGACCGCGGTCGCGCCGAGTTCACGAACATGGTCGAGGTGCCGGATCGCGCCGGTGAAATCACCGGTCTCCGAGAAGGTGCCGAGGTGGAGCTCGTATAAGACGATCTCGTCCCACGAGCGGCCGCGCCATCCTGAGGATGCCCAGACATACGCAGCAGGATCGACGACCTCGCTCGCGCCGTGAACGCCGTCCGGCTGACTGCGTGAGGCCGGGTCGGGATAGGGGTTGCCGTCGACGACGTAACGGTAGCGCGCACCCGGTCCGGCGCGGTCGGTGGTCAAGGCGAACCAGCCTTCAGGTTCGGAACGCATCGGCAGAACCGCGTCGGAAAGCTGCAACGCAACCGAGCCCGCGCCGGGCGCCCACAGGCGGAACCGGACTCCGTCGGGGACCAACTCGGCGCCGAAAGGAAGCTGATGGTGCCGGCGCATCGTCACTCCTACTCCGGCATCGGGGCTGCCCTTGAGCCGCAAGCTCGCCGCGAGCGAGCCGCTCAGTGGAGCCAGGCCGACGGCGAATCCCGGGCTCAATTCAACATTCCACGGGTACTAACGGTTGGGTTTCAAAATCCGCGTCATTCGAGCGGCAGATGCACCAGCAGAAAATAGCCGTTGATCATCAACAGCGACGCGACGACGGCAATGGCACCGCTCAATCTAACAAGTGCACGCGAGGCCGCGACGATGCTCACCGACCCCAACACGATCGCGATCTGGAACAGCGCCTCGGCAAAGTCGAAATTTGGGTCGCGCTCGGTGGCGTGATCGCGCTTGGCCTCCAATTCCTTGGCCTTGGCGAGCAGCTCCTTCTTGCCCTCGCCGGTCGCCGGGTCGCTTTCGTAGCGCTCGACCCGCGACTGATAGCGCTTGATCGCCTCTTCGGTCTTCTTCCGGGCGGCTTCCGGCATATCTGGCTGCGCGAGGAGCTCTCTTTCGAGTTGCTCGGCGGTCAGCTGGTAAAGCGTCTGGCGAATGTTTCTCGACTGATAGAAGCCGTAGGTGTCCGACGCCTGGATGTTGGCGCTCAGCATCACCTTCATCGCGTTCGAGCCGCCGAGCGAGGTGATCGCGAGCAGCATCGCGATGACCCCGAGATAGATGCCGGTGAACCTGCGGAACCTCGCATCCTCGGCAGCGCTGTGACCCTCGTGTACCTCCTCTATCTTCTCTGCAATTTCGGTCGCTTCCACTTGCCCCCTCCGTCATCATCGCGTGGTCGATCGCGAAGAGATGCTGACATCCAAGCGGGGCGCGATCAATTCACATGAGGCCTGCGCAACTACGACAAACTGTCGGCGTACGACGCAGTATCCGGTCCCACGGACGAGACCGGATAATTTTGCCAGGCGGAGGAGGGCAGCGGCAAATCTGCGCCGAAAGCCGCCTTTCCTGGTAATTCTATTGGCGGTAGCCGTACGGGGCCGGTCCGTAATACGGCCAAGGCGCGCTGTAATAACCGGGCGCCGGCTGGTAGTAGTATTGCGGCGGATAATCATACGGCGGCGGGGCGCCGTAGAACGGCTGCGCGCCGTAGAACGGCTGCGCGGAGGAGGCGACGGCTGCACCGGCGATCACACCGCCAAGGATGCCCAATCCGATGGCTGCGCCCACACCCGGGCCATCGGCATGGGCCGCTGTTGGCGCTGTCGTCAGCGTCAATGCCGCCAGTGCTCCCGCCATCACCACGCCTCGGCCGATTTGCATTGAAGTGCTGACACAGGTCATCGAAATTCTCCTCTGATCTCGGCCGATCCAACTGTGATTGGGTTGTGGCCTGTCCCCTAAACGTCGGGCGCGGACCGGAAATTGCGATCTCGGAGAATCCACGGCGGAACTCCGGCATGAACCCGATATGTTCCAGTTGGAAGTGCGACGTCAGCCGATGGTCGGCGCCGCATCGTCGATTGATAGCTGCACCGCATCACCGCCGCGCCAACCATCGCGGCGCAGATGGCCGGCGACATGGATCGCCGCACCCCGCGTCTCGGCGAGGAATCGCCCGAGGGGTATTTCGGCCGCGCGAAAGGCAATCCCGCGCAGCCGCGCTTCACCCAGCGGATCTGCCAGCGTGCAGCGCAAATGCCCACTCCCGACCGCTTCGGCGTGGATCACCCGCACGCCCGGAAAGACGAAGCGCGGTTCAGGATTGCCGGCGCCGAAGGGCGCCAGCCGGGCGATCTGGTCGATCAGCGCGCCCTGCGCAGCGGCGAGCGAGAGCGCCGCGTCGACACTAAGTTCTGGCACCAGTTTCGCGCCGTCGAGGCCGTCACCCAGCCGCTCGGAGAGAAACCGACGCAGGGCGTCGAGCTTATCCGCCGCGACCGTAAAGCCCGCCGCCATTGCATGGCCGCCGCCGTTGATCAAGAGGCCCGCCTGCCGCGCGGCGATCACCGCCGGCCCGAGCGGCAAGCCGGGGATCGAGCGGCCGGAGCCCCTTCCGATGCCGGCGGCGAGTGCAACGACGCAGGCCGGACGCTCATAGCGCTCCTTGAGCCGCGCCGCGACGATGCCGATCACCCCGGGGTGCCACTCCTCCGCCGCTGCGAAGACCAGCACCGGCGATTGCGGAGCGGCTTCAACCGCCGCGATCGCCTCCTCTAGGGTACGCGCCTCGATCTCGCGGCGTTCGATATTGTAGCCGTCGAGGCGGTGGGCGAGCTCGGCGGCAAGCGCAGGATCGTCAGTAGCGAGGAGACGCGCTCCCAGATCGGCGGCGCCGACCCGCCCTCCGGCGTTGACCCGTGGGCCCAGAAGGAAGCCGAGATGATAGGCGTCGAGCGGCTCGCTGACGCCGGCGACCGCCGCCAGCGCCGCCAAGCCGGGATTGGCGTTGCGCTGCGCGACCTTGATCCCCTGTGCAACCAACGTGCGGTTGACCCCGAACAGGGGGACGACATCGCAGACCGTGCCGAGTGCGACCAGATCGAGCCAACCCATCAGGTCGGGTTCGGCGCGACCATTGGCATACCAGCCGGCCTGCCGCAGCGCACGATTCAGGGCAACGACGAGAAGAAAGGCGACTCCAACCGCCGCCAGGCTGCCATGCGGGCTCTCCTCGTCGAGCCGGTTCGGGTTGACGATCGCGATCGCGGCCGGCAGCGCCGGCTCGGCGACGTGATGATCGATGACGATAACGTCGAGCCCGGCATCGGCGGCTTCGGCAAGCGGCAGATGGGCGGTCGTGCCGCAATCCACGGTGACCACCACTCTGGCCCCCTCCTTTCGCAGGCGCAGCAGGGCCGGGGTGTTCGGGCCGTAGCCTTCGCGTAGGCGGTCCGGGACATAGATTCGCACTTGGCTCCCGACAGCCGCGAAGAAGCGCGCCAACAGCGCAGCCGAGGTGGCGCCGTCAACGTCGTAGTCGCCGAAAACGGCGATCGTCTCGCCGTCGCGGACGGCGCGCGCGAGGCGCTCCACAGCAGCGTCCATATCGCGCAGATGCGAAGGCTCGGGCAGCTGATCGCGCAGGCGGGGCGCAAGAAAACCCGGTGCATGATTGCAGTCGATCCCGCGCTGGGCGAGCAGCCGGCCGATTATCTCGGGCAGTGCCAGCCGCTCGGCGATGACCTGCGCCTCCGGCGCATCGCTGCCGCGGAGACGCCAGCGCCGGCCGCAGATCGATCGCTCTACCCCGAGAAAAGTGGCGGCGCCCCCCGCGCCGTCGTCCATATCCGAGTCTACCTCAAACTCCCCACGTCCTCATCGTCACCCCCGCGAACGCGCGGGTCCAGGGCTCCTCTGCAAGTGCTTGTTGCTCTTGGATTCCCGCTTTCACGGGAATGACGGGCTCGCCTGATTCAATGAGAATCGCTGGTCAGCGCGTCATCGCGCGAATGGAGCGAAGCTTTGCTTGCGCGTGAAGTCGTGGCGTGCCTCGACGTAGCGGACGGTGCCGGATTTCGACCGCATAACCACCGAGTGTGTCGACGCGCCGCCGGGAAAGCGCCGCACGCCACGCAGCATCGAACCGTTGGTAACCCCGGTGGCTGCGAACATGACGTCGCCCGAGGCGAGATCCAAGAGCTTGTATTTGCGGTCGAGATCAGTGAGGCCGAGACGGTAGGCGCGGCCGCGCTCGTCATCGTTGCGGAACAGCAGACGCCCCTGCATCTGGCCGCCGATGCAGCGCAACGCCGCCGCCGCCAGCACCCCTTCCGGCGCGCCGCCCGAGCCGACATACATGTCGATCCCGGTGTCCGGATCGGATGTGGCGATGACGCCGCTGACGTCGCCGTCCCCGATCAGTGCGATGCGAGCACCGGCCGCGCGGACCTTGGCGATGAGCTCGGAGTGGCGCGGCCGGTCAAGGATGCAGACGACGAGGTCGGCGACATCAGCCTTCTTAGCCTTGGCGAGGTTCCTGAGGTTGGTTGCCGGCTCTTCGTCGAGATCGACCAGATCATCGGGCAGACCGCCTCCGACCGCGATCTTGTCCATATACACGTCCGGGGCATTGAGAAAGCCGCCGGCATCGGCCATGGCGATGACGGCAAGGGCGTTGGCGCCGCCCTTGGCGGTTATCGTCGTCCCTTCGAGCGGATCGAGCGCGATGTCGATCGGCGGACCGTTCCCGGTGCCGACCGTTTCGCCGATATAGAGCATCGGCGCCTCGTCGCGCTCGCCCTCGCCGATGACGACAGTGCCGGCGATCGACAGGCTGTTCAGCGCCTCTCTCATTGCGTCGACCGCGGCCTGGTCGGCCGCCTTCTCGTCGCCTCGCCCCATCCAGCGCGAGGCCGAGAGTGCGGCCGCTTCGGTCACGCGGACCGCTTCCAGCGCGAGATTGCGATCCATTTTCGAGGTCTCAGGCACGGCATTCCTCCTGTCTTGTCGTTGGCGATTGCTTTCAGAAATCCTCGATGCGGATCATGTGCGGCGGCTCGAGCACGGTTTCGAGCCCCTCGATCTTCTTGAGGGCCCGGCGCATTGCCGCCTCGACCGTGATGTGGGTCGTCAGCACCACCGGCACTGCCTCCCCCGGGGCGCGGCCGCGCTGAATCATCGATTCCATCGATACCTGCTCGTCCCGCAGGGCCGCGGCGACATCGGCGATTACCCCGGGCTGGTCGACTACCATCAATCGGATGTAATAGGCGCCCTGATGCCGCTCGATCGGCACGCCGGGGAGAGCGCGCAGATTGGCAGTGGGGACGCCGAACGGGGCGACGCGGCGGCCGGCGGCGATGTCGACGAGATCGGCGGCGACGGCCGAGGCGGTCGGCAGGGCGCCGGCGCCGCGGCCTTCCAGCACCACCCGCCCGACGAAATCGCCCTCGGCGACGACCGCGTTGAAAACCCCCTCGACCGCAGCGATCGGCGTCGACCGCAATACCATGCAAGGGTGAACGCGCTGCTCGAGCCCCTCCTCGGTCAGCCGCGCAATCCCGAGGAGCTTGATGCGGTAGCCGAGTTCCTCGGCAAAGTCGATGTCGAGCCGCGAGACGTGACGGATCCCCTCGGCATAGACCCCATCGAGGTCGACCGGGCGACCGAACCCGACGCTCGCCAGGATGGCGAGCTTGTGCGCCGCATCGATGCCGTCGATGTCAAAACTCGGATCGGCTTCCGCATAGCCGAGCTTTTGCGCCTCGGCGAGCACTTCGGAAAATTCGTGCGCGGTCTCGCGCATCGTCGTCAGGATATAATTGGAGGTCCCGTTGAGAATGCCGTAAACGCGCGCGAGCCGGTTTCCGGCAAGACCCTCGCGCAGGGTCTTGATCACCGGTATCCCGCCGGCGACGGAAGCCTCGAAGGAGAGGACGACACCCTTATCCTCGGCTAGCGCGGCGAGCCTGGTGCCGTCGTGCGCCATCAGCGCCTTGTTGGCGGTGACGACGTGCTTGCCGTGTTGCAGCGCGGTGTCGACCACCTTCTGCGCTATGCCGTCGGTGCCGCCGATCAGCTCGACGACGACGTCGATCTCGGGATCGGCGGCCATCGCCGCCGCATCCTCGTACCACCGCACCGCCGAGAGATCGATCCCGCGATCGCGGCGGCGATCGCGGGCGGAGACTGCAACGACGACCATCCTGCGACCGGCACGCTGCGCCAGGAGATCGGCTTGCCGGTCGAGCAGCTGCAAGGTGCCCGCGCCGACGGTGCCAAGCCCCGCGACAGCAATCTTCAACGGCGATTTCACGACGATGACGGTAGCCTCCGTAGAGAACAGTTTCGACAAAATTTCCTCAGCCTCACCCCAAAGGCTGAATATACGGTTTGCCTGGGTTACCCGATGTGGGGACCGCGGCGGGTCGGCTCAGGGCTCGAGTAACACCTCGGCGCGGTTTTCGGGGGTATTGGAGCCCGACGGTGCCGCCTCAACCGCGATCTTGTCGGACGGGATCCCGGCCTGGGTCAAAGCGGCGGCGACAGCCTGGGCGCGATCGAGTGCGGCGCGGAAACTGTTCAACTGCTCGACGGCTCCGCTGCCGGCACCTGCGTAGCCGATGATGCGTATTCTCCCAGGATTCTGCTGGTACAGCGGCACGATCTTCCCGATCGTTTGGCGATCTTCCGCGCTCAAGCTCGTCGAGTCGGCGGCGAACCTGATCTCAGCCACCGGGCCAGCGGCAGCGCCGGGTGCTTTCCGGACGGCCCTGCCGGAACCGCCGAGCGGGGCCAATACCGGCGGCGGCGGAGGCGCCTGGTAGGCGGTCGAATCGAGCGCCGCCGGCAGCGGGGCCGGGGCGGGCGGCGATTGGAGACGCGGTGTGGCTGGCGCGGCGTTCGCCGCGGTAGGCGCCGGCGTCGGATATGGCGGCGGGGGCGCTGCTTGAACTTGTTCGGGATTGGGTGTCGAGCGCACCTTCGGCATTTCGAGGCTCGACTCCATTGGTCCCGGCTCCGGCGGCTCGCCGGACTTGCGCAAGACTTGCCCTGAGCCAGGAGCCGGCGCCGCGAGCGCTTCGCCAGACGCAGGGGCGGGTGCGGGAGCCGGGGCAGGTGGGGGGGCGGCGCTCCCACCGGGTTTAGCCGGTGCCGCATTGACCACCTCGGGTACAGGCGGCGGCGGGGGAGGTGGCGCCGCTGCCGACACCGCTGGAAAGCCCGCGCGCAAGCGCTCATCGGTGTACTTTGCGTTCGTCCGGTCGGCGATCAGGCTCTGCGTCAGTTTCTCGCGCTGAGCCGCGGTCAGCGCTCGATTTGGCGGTGGCGGCACGCTCGCCAGGTTGGGATAGTCCGCCGCCTCGCCGGCCGCCAGATTTTGGTTATTACGCGCCGTTTCCGGGTCGGGATCGTTCCTGCTGGCGCCCGTCCAGTCGCGCCAGGTCTCGACCGGATTGCAGGCAACAAGCCCCAGCATCGCCACCAGCATCGCCACCCGGTGCACCTCACGCCTAAGACTTTTTTCGCCGCCCCTGCGGGGCGAAGGGGGCTTGCTGAGCACCATGACCCGCAATTTTCCGACGGATTGGCCGGGTGCCGCGCGCCGGCACACCCTAGAGCCGTGCACATTCTGCGGCCCACGATGTATTAGATCGGCAGCGGCGCGTCACTACATTTGATGGGATGAAGGACGAACCGCTTGAAGCATTGGGTGATGCCCCGCGTACTAAGCGCTCGGCGATCCGGTCCACGAACATCGGCGCTGTGGGGGAAACGGTCATGACGGACAAGAGCCGGGACAAGCGGGACGCGGAGACCGAGCCGCGCGGAAAGGACCAGCCGCCGGATCTCGCCGAGCTGTCGGAGCAAATGAACAACATCGCCGAGAGGAGCCGGCATCTGGTCGCTGAATTCCTCAAGCGGCAAGCCGCGGGCAACGGGGTCGGGATGGCCGACCCGCTGAGTATCGGCGCTGCCTTCTTCGAGATGACGGCCCGCATGATGTCGGACCCTTCGCGCCTCGTCCAGGCTCAGCTGTCGCTATGGAACGACTACATGACGCTTTGGCAGCGCACCGCTCAGCGTTTCCTCGGCGGCAGCGCGGAACCGATGATCGAGCCGTCTGCCGGCGACCGGCGCTTCCGCGACAAGGCCTGGACCGACAACACGCTCTTCGACTTCATCAAGCAAAGCTATCTGTTGACGGCGCGCTCGCTGCAAGGGACGGTCAAGGATGTCGAAGGCATCGATGAGCGCACCGCACGCAAGATCGATTTCTACACCCGGCAATTCGTCGATGCGATCGCCCCCTCGAACTTCGTGATGACCAACCCGGAAGTGCTGCGGGCGACAATCGAAACCCGCGGTGAAAACCTGCTGAACGGGTTGAAGAACCTGCTCGCCGATCTCGAGCGCGGCAAAGGGCGGCTGGCGATCAATATGACCGACATGCAGGCTTTCCGCATCGGCGAGAACATCGCAGTGAGCCCGGGCAAGGTCGTCTACCAGAACGATCTCTTGCAGTTGATCCAGTACGAACCTACGACTGCCACAGTCAGGCGCCGGCCGCTTCTGATCATTCCGCCGTGGATCAACAAATTCTATATCCTCGATTTGCGGCCTGAAAATTCCTTTATCCGGTGGGCGGTCGCAGCCGGGCATACGGTCTTTGTCATCTCCTGGGTCAACCCCGACGAGCGGCTTGCCGCCAAGACGTTTGCCGATTACATGCGCGAGGGCCCGCTCGCGTCACTCGAGGCGATCGAGCAGGCGACCGGAGAGCGCGAAGCCAATGTTATCGGCTATTGCCTTGGCGGCACCCTGCTCGCCAGTACGCTCGCCTATATGGCGGTCAAACGAGATACGAGGATCAAGAGCGCCACCTATTTCGTGACGATGGTCGATTTCGCCGAAGCGGGCGAGCTGTCCGTCTTTATTGACGAGGAGCAACTCGCCGCCCTCGAGGAGCGCATGAATGAGAAGGGATACCTCGAAGGCCGCGACATGGCGACGACCTTTAACATGCTTCGCGCCAACGATCTGATCTGGTCATTCGTCGTCAATAACTATCTGCTCGGCAAATCGCCCTTCCCGTTCGATCTGCTCTACTGGAACGCAGATTCGACGCGGATGCCAGCGGCAATGCACAGTTTTTATCTGCGCAACATGTATCAGGAGAATTTACTGGTCAAACCAGGCGGCATCACGCTCGACGGTGTGCCGATCGATTTGCGCAAGATTAAGACCCCGTCTTTCCTGCTGTCGACCCGCGAGGACCACATCGCGCCGTGGCGCTCGACCTATGCCGCCACCCGGCTCTACCGGGGGCCGGTTAAATTTGTGCTGTCCGCCTCTGGCCACATTGCCGGCGTCGTCAACCCCCCCGGCAGCAAATACGGCCACTGGGAGAACGACCAGAACCCGCCGACGGCGGAGGAATGGCTCGCCACCGCCACAGCAGTCCGCGATTCGTGGTGGCCGGTGTGGGAGCGCTGGGTCGCGCAATACGCCGGCGGCGAGGTGCCGGCGCGCCACCCCGGCGACGGCAAGCTCAAACCGCTCGAGGACGCCCCCGGCTCCTACGTCAAGGTCCGCGCCGAGGATTGAGTTAGGGGAAGAGGGCGCGGTTCAGTATCAAGGTCCAGCATCAGCCGCAAATTCTGCACCGCCGCGCCCGATGCTCCTTTGCCGAGATTGTCGAGACGGGCGACGAGCACAGCGTGGCGCCGCGCCTCGTTGGCCCACACATAGAGATCGAGGCGGTTGGTGCCATTGAGGGCCTCCGGTTCGAGCTTGCCCTGCTCATTGCTGACCGTGACCGCCACGTGTTCGGAGCCCTCGTAAAAGGCGCGGAGCGCCTCTCGCAAATCGGCGCCGCTGGGCCGGCCGGGCAGATCGTCGAGGTAGAGCGGCACGCAAACGAGCATACCCCGGCGGAAATGCCCGACCGAGGGCATGAAGATCGGCCGCCGCGCAAGCCCCGAAAAACGCTCGATCTCCGGCACGTGCTTGTGCTCGAGACCGAGCGCGTAAAGCTCGAAGGCGGGGCCGCCGTCGCGATCATGCGCCTCGATCATCGATCTGCCGCCGCCGGAATAGCCGCTGACCGCGCTTATCGTGATCGGGTAGTCAGGCGGGACGAGCCCCGCTTGGACGAGCGGGCGCAACAGGCCGATAGCGCCGGTCGGGTAACAGCCGGGATTGGTGACTTTGCGCGACGCCGCGATCTGTCCGGGCTGATCGGTCGACATTTCCGGAAAGCCGTAGGTCCATTCGGGATCGACCCGGTGCGCGGTGCTGGCGTCGAGCAATTTCGGCGCGCCGGTGCCCAGCGCCCCGGCGAGGCCGGCTGCCTCTCGCGCAGCATCATCCGGCAAGCACAGCACGACGAGGTCGCACGCCGCCATCATGTCCTGGCGAGCCGACGGATCCTTACGCTGCGCCTCCGGCAGGCTGCGCAACGCTATCCCGGGCACCAATTCGAGCCGCTTTCGGATGCCGAGTCCGGTCGTACCAGCCTCGCCGTCGATGAAGACGCTCGGGTGATTGCTCGCCATCGGAGTGCCGCTCTGCTTACGGGAGGGCGCTTACTAGCCTAACCGGCAGCACCCGCAAAATGGTTTCGATTTCCGTGGCCCGATCTCCTGCGCTATCGTGCGATTCCGCGAGAGGCCTAGGAGGTTTCGATACCGATGACTGAAAACAGCGCACCCCTGCAATGTCTTGCCGGCGTGAGGATCCTCGACCTCACCCAGTTCGAGGCCGGTCCCTCTTGCACCGAGGCGCTTGCCTGGCTCGGCGCCGAAGTCGTCAAGGTCGAGAACCCCAGCACCGGCGAGCCCGGCCGCACGTCTTTCGCCGGGCCACCGGGCGGCCCCGACTCGTTCTACTTCTTCGAATTCAACGCCAACAAGAAATCGGTCACCGTCAACCTCAAATCCGAGCGCGGGTTGGCTCTGGTAAAGGACATGGCCAAGAAGGCCGACGTGATGATCGAGAACATGGCGCCCGGCACGATCGAGCGGCTGGGGCTCGGCTACGAGGAGATCCGAGCGCTCAACCCCGGCATCATCTACGCCCAGGTCAAGGGCTTCGGCGAGGGCAGCCCCTACGAGAAGAACCTCGCCTTCGACATGATCGCACAGGCCTGCGGTGGCACGATGAGCATCACCGGCGAGCCGGACGGGCCACCGATCAAGCCGGGCCCCTCGCTTGGTGATACCGGCACCGGCATGACGATGGCGATCAGCATCCTGGGCGCCCTTTACGAGCGTCGCGCTACCGGCCGAGGAAGGCGCCTTCAGGTCGCGATGCAGGACGCCATGCTGCATTACATCCGCATTGCGTTTCAGGCTCAGGCGGCTAGCGGCCAAGCAGCGAGACGCAACGGCTCTCGCAGCGCAACCGCCGTCGCCCCCGCCGGCATCTTCCCCTGTGCGCCGGGAGGCCCCAATGACTGGGTCTATGTTTTTGCCCGCCAGCCGGATCATTGGCATCGCCTCTTGAAGGTGCTCGGCCGCGAGGATCTGATCGGCAACCCGAGTTACGACACCCCCAAGGCCCGCGGGGAGCGCATCGCGGAGGTCAACGAAATGGTCACCGACTGGACCAAGCGGCGCGACAAGCACGAAGCGATGCGCATTATCGGCGCTGCCGGCGTGCCGGCGGGAGCGGTGCTCGACACGATGGAATTGATGAACGAGCCGAGCTTCGCCGAGCGCGGCATCCTGCAGACCATGGACCACCCGACGGGGCCCTTCAAGATGCCGTCCTGGCCGGTGCGTTTTGACGGCCGCCCACCGAAGCTCGAGCCGGCTCCGTTGCTGGGACAACACGCTGCCGACGTCTTCGGCGAGTGGCTCGGGATGAGCGCCTGCGATGTCGAGACGCTGCGCAAGGAAGGGGTCAGCTGACCCGAAACGAGGAGAGGAGATACTGAGATGGCGGAATTGACGGGTAACGAGATCCTGGCGAAGTGCCTGAAGGCGCAGGGGGTCAAGGACCTGTTCTTTATCATGGGCGGGCCGATGCTCGACGCCGAGCTGTGCTCGATCAAGGAAGGCATCCGCCTGATCGACACGCGCCACGAGCAGGGTGCGGCCTACATGGCGCAGGGTTATTCGCGGGTGACGCAGGGACCCGGTGTGTGCATGGCGGCGAGCGGCCCGGCGACCTTGAACTTCGGCACCGGCCTCGCCAATGCGCTGATCGATGGCTGCCCGGTCGTCGCCCTTGGCGGCTCGAGCCCGATCAGCCAGTTCGGCCGCCAGGTGTTCCAGGAGATCGACCAAGTCAAGGCACTCGATGGCTGCGTCAAGTATTCGGACCGCGTCCACAACCTGAAGCGCCTGCCGCAGCAGGTGAACTTCGCCTTCCAGAAGGCGCTGAACGGCAAGCCGGGCCCGGTCTATCTCGATTTCCCCGGAGACGTGCTCTACACCACGGTCGACGAGGGCGAGGTCGATTGGAGCTATATGGGCCGGCCGATCATCAAGGCGCGTCCCTATGCCGAGCCCAAGGCGCTCGCGGCACTCGTCGACGCGATCGGCCAGGCGCGCCAGCCGGTCATCGTCTCGGGCAGCGGTGTGTTGTGGTCGCACGCCTGGGACGAGATGAAGGCGTTCGTCGAGAAAGCCGGGATCCCGTTCTACACGACCCCGCAGGGGCGCGGCGTGATCCCCGACGATCACCCCTTTTCCTACCTGACGATGCGCAACGACGCGTTCCGCCAAGCCGACCTGAT
>Ga0209526_10001249_pt1 | contig 16966 bp, 15 predicted proteins | sample JacPinW_OM2H0_M1_FD_188566 | JGI IMG/M metagenome (GOLD analysis project Ga0209526, IMG submission 188566) | Forest soil microbial communities from Algoma, Ontario, Canada - Jack Pine, Ontario site 1_JW_OM2H0_M1 (SPAdes) (version 2) | ecosystem: Environmental > Terrestrial > Soil > Boreal... | reverse complement strand
GGTGTCTTGGCCCGGGGTGAGAGGCATCATCCTCAACACGCCGCACAATCCCACCGGCCGGGTCTTTACCCGCGAGGAGCTCGATGCGGTCGCGGAAATTGCTCGCGCTCACGATCTTTGGGTGGTCTCCGACGAGAGTTTCGACAATCTCGTCTACGGAGAGAACAAGCACATCAGCATTGCCCGTCTGCCCGACATGCGCGAACGCACGCTCGTAGTAACCAGCTTTTCGAAGTCATTTGCTTTGCCTGGGCTTCGCATGGGTAGTATTGCCGGCCCGAAGGAGGTCATCGCCTTTGCTACGCGGTTCATCGAACAGACCGTGTCCTGCGTCAGCCCAATCCTGCAGGAAGCTGCTCTGGACGCCTTGTGTGTGGAGGACGAATGGCGCACGCGAGCGCGAACGGCATTCGAGGAAAAGTACTCCGCCGCGCTCGATATCCTGAAGCGCTCGAAACGAATCCGCGCTTCTCAGCCGGAAGGGACATTCTATCTTTTTCCGGAAATAGAGACCCAGGGGCTGACGTCGGAGGACATCCGCAAGCACGCGTTGAGCAACGGCGTTGGCGTCATTGCGGGCAGCGCCTTCGGAGCGGCCGGAGAGGGCCATCTTCGGATCAATCTGATCGGCTGCCTCGACGAGATTAGCAAGGGCCTCAATCGCCTCGTACGCGCGATCGACGGACGGTAGAATCTACGAAGCGATAGGAGCTTTTGGGGCGCGTTGATTCTGCCCGCGCTCGACATGCAGGCGCCGAGCGGCGTTTGGCTGGACACTATTTTGGTCTTTCCCTTTTATGAAATCCAAACTTCTGGACGCCGTACGTCGATCGACGAAGGTTGATTGGTCAGCTCACTTTTAGACCTAAATGACGACAGGCCCCAGGCGGACGACCGAAGGAAATATCGCAGATTTGGGTCGTGTGGGAAAAAGCGGGAGCGCTCTCCCGACTTGAACACCCGACAGCGTTCATTAGGAAGATGGCGGCCGACAAATAAGCTTCTGGTGACCGGTTCGGACTATGGGTCAAGTCCAAACAAAAACCGGACCTTCGAGCAGCAGTCACCTGCACAAAGGTCCGGCTTTGCTATCTGTTGCCGCGACACTTGGATGGCCGCAAACGGGATTTCAGATCCTTGGGAGAGATCTCGCTTGCCTCGGGGGACCCGGAGGCGGCAATCTGTTCGTCGTAGACGATATTACTTCTTTTTCTTCGAAGTCTTCTTTGCCACTTTCTTGGTGGCTGCCTTCGCGGTTTTCTTTGCCTTCTTTGCTTTCTTGGCCATGTTGTCCTCTGTCGTAAAAATTCGCTCGATGAACACGCGCACGCCGTGAATCGGCGTGCACAGCATTGAGACCATACCTGATTTGCAAGATTGATACCAGTCCGTCGGGAAGCCACCGCCACCGACGATGATCGCCCGCCGGTCCTGATCCAAGTGAGCGTGGTGATAGCGTGTCTGCGCATGAGCACAACGGCGAAGCGCCGGTCGAAGTGACGCGGAACGTTCTCGTGTTCGCCGGCGACGCGCGAGGTTGAGAGGTCATCACTGGCGTCGAGCGTGCCTTGGATTTGCCTGCCGCTTCGACCTCGGCGTCCCTATGGATGGCCGTGTGGCGGCTCGTGCCTTCGTGACGCAAGTCGTGAAAATGAAGGTCATCGGTTCAACGACGCCAAGGGCGAGGCGAATATATATGATTACGCCGACATGAAAGTCCCGGTCCCGCATGGCTGCGCAACGCCGGGTTGGCTATCATGCAATTGGTTACAAGGTATTAGGTATGCGCGATGGTTCGAGCCGCCCTCCCTCGTCACCATGAAGGGCGGCATGCGGGAAGCCCGCCCGGTTGACGAAGAGAACGATGATGAGACGCCCGACGTGCCGGGCGCCGATTGAGAGATGTTCGCGCCGCGCAGAGCCATCCCGTTCATTCGCTTGTAGAGGTCGCCACAGCGGCGGCGATGGATGCGTTGCGCCAGCGGTTGTCGGTGCTCAGCGAACGCTATCTGGCGGAGCGGCTTGGTATCGGACTGCGAACCTTGCGGCGCAGCTTTCTCGATGAACGTGGCGTCACGGCCTATGTCGCACTGCGGCAGCTGCGGTTGCAGGAAGCACAGCGGCGGATTACGACGCAACCGGATCTGACGCTCAAGCCAGCCGCACAACAATGCGGTTTCGGTCATTACGCGGGTTCCGCCGCGATTGCGGCAGCGCCGGTGATGCACGCGGTCTTGCCGGAGAAGTCGAAGCATTTGAGGAAATCGGCGCTCCTCGTGGTCATCGCTGCCATCAAGCGTTCCGGCCGGTCGCACCTCCTCAACACGATAGTTTCTGCATACATTGACTGCGCGAGCGATTTCAATCTAACTTGTATAGTCGAGTTCTTGAGCAGGCGAAATTCGCGTTGGAATCGGGCGCAGTGTGGTGGCAATAAGCCATTTAGCTTCATTTTGCTCGCATCAGGGGCGGTTTGAACTTGGCACAGGGCTTGATTGGCAGTGGCACAGGGCGTGCTTTATCGCTGAATAACGTATGCATTGAATAACGGGATAAGGAGTGAGGCTCTGCAATGAGGGTCGTTCGGACCAACGATAGCGCTCCAGCCCTGCATCTATCCCGGCTTCCGTTGAAAGGGCCGGGTGACCGGATCCGTTTCCGGGCATTGAAGCCGCATCCGGCCGTCTGCCTGCCTTTTTGGCTGTGTGCTTAAAAGACGATCAGACGAGAGATGGCTATGCTCCAACCTGCAGCCAATTCAGGCATCCCGTTCGACGCGGTGCGACTCGATCAGTTGATGGAGGCTGCCAGCATCGACGTGCTGATCGCCACCTCCAAGCATAACGTTCAGTACCTGCTCGGCGATTATCGCTTCTCATTCTTCGACACGATGGATCTCCTGACGGTCGGCTCGAGCCATAACCGGGCTCCTTCGGAGGTTGAATTCAGGCGCGGCGATGTCATGTCGACCGATTCCGGCGGCAATTACCGCGGTTATCTCGAAACCGGCATGATCCTCTCCATCGAGAAGACCATGCCGCATCCCCGCAGGAGATACATCGAGATCGAGGATACCATCGTCGTGACCCAGACCGGTTACGAGGCTTTGGGCGACGACGCGCGCGGCCGGAATCGCGCCGGCAATCAGTTTCCGAGCATGTAAGAGGATCACTTGGGCAAGCCGTTATATACGCTCACTGCCGTCGAAGCCGCCGCTCGCATCGCGGATCGCTCGATCACTTCCGAGGCTCTTGTCCGCTCCTGTCTCGAGCGGATCGAGGAACGGGAACCCGATATCGGCGCCTGGACATTTCTCGACCCTGAAGGTGCAGTCGCCGCCGCGCAAGCATTCGACCGGACCGCCGGTGCGGGACTGCTGCGCGGCGTGCCCGTCGGCATCAAGGATGTCGTCGACACCGCAACGATGCCGACGGGATACGGGTCGCTGATCTATCATGAGCATCGGCCGGCCATGGACGCGGTTTGCGTGACGCAATCGCGGGCCGCTGGAGCGGTCATCCTCGGCAAGACTGTATCGACCGAATTCGCCTCTCGAAGAGCCGGGAAGACTTCGAACCCGCATGATCGCCGCTACTCTCCGGGGGGCTCATCCAGCGGATCCGCGGCTGCGGTCGCCGATCAGATGATTCCGCTCGCAATCGGTACCCAGACCGGCGGCTCCGTCATCCGTCCGGCAGCCTATTGCGGTATCTACGGGCTGAAGCCCACCTACAACGCCCTCAGCCTGAGCGGTGTCCGGCATCTGGCCGAAACCTTCGACACGCTCGGCTGCGTCGCCCGAACGCTCGACGACATCGCACTGTATCGATCGGTCCTGCTCGGGATCGCGCATCGGCCGGTGCCGGCCGATCAGCCGGCGCCCCGGCTCGGCTTCTGCCGGACTCCGTTCTGGGATGAAGCGCAGCCTGCGATGCGTGAAATGCTGGAGGCAAGCGTCGACAAACTGGCGAGGAAAGGCGCCACCGTGGTCGACTTCACGCTCGCCGACGAGGGGAGGGTGCTTCTCGATGCGATCGAGACGATCAACAAATTCGAGGGCGCGCGCCTCTTCGCCTACGATGACGCCCATTATCCGAACAGCATCTCCTCATCGGCGCGGAGGATCGTTGCGGAAGGGATGCGGATCCCGCTCGATGCATATTTCGATGCTCGCCGCTGCATTGATACAATGCGCATGCGCCTGGATGCCGACCTTGAAGGGATCGACACTCTCGTCACGCCGAGCTCTCCTGGAGAAGCGCCAGAAGGGCTTTCCTACACCGGACCGATCACTTTCAACGTGCTCTGGACCGCCGCCTATACACCGGCCCTGACGATGCCGGCCGGCACGGGACCCAACGGTCTTCCGCTCGGGCTCCAGCTGGTGGCGCGTCAGTATGACGATACCCGTCTGCTCGGGGTGGCCCGCTGGGTCGAGCGCGCGCTCGATCTGAGACGCTGAAGGCAGGAACGAGGATGCCGAAAGCTAAGGTCAATGGCGTCGAACTCCATTACGAGGACACGGGTGCCGGCTTCCCGCTCATCTTCTGTCATGAGTTCGCAGGCGATATGCGCTCATGGGAACCGCAGGTCCGCCACTTCGCGCGGCGCTACCGTATCGTGACCTTCAACTATCGCGGTTATCCGCCATCCTCGGTGCCCGAGCACGAGTCCGCCTACGGACACGACCAGCTCGTCGATGACTTGCGGGCGCTGATGAGCCATCTCGGTATTTCGCGCGCGCATGTCGCGGGCCTGGCAACAGGCGGCAACCTCGCGCTCAACTTCGCCATCGCCCATCCACAACTGGTCGCCGGCCTTGTCGTTGCCGGCGCCGGTGCTGGCACGACGGATCGCGAAAGCTGGCTGGCCGGTGCGCAAAAATTCGCCGCCGATATCGAACGGGACGGAACCGCAGGCATGGTTGCGAATGTCGCCGCTGCGCCGCAACGCGTCATCTTTCGCGACAAGGATCCGCGCGGCTGGGCGAGCTTCCTCGCCATGATGGGCGATTTCTCGCCGACCGGTTGCGCTCACCTGTTGCGCAACGCCCTGACGCAGCGAAAGCCGGTGACCGAGTTGAAGAACGAAATCGAAGCGCTGGGCATGCCGATCCTGGTCATGGTCGGGGATCAAGATCATCCCGCGGCCGAAGCATCGCGGTTCATCCGGGATCATGCCCGTTTCGCCGGGCTCTGCGTGCTTCCGATGTGCGGACATACGCTCAATTCCGAGGAGCCTGTCCTGTTCAACCTGCTGGTGTCGGATTTCCTGGCCGCCGTCGAGGCCGGTCGGTGGGGGACTTGGAGGTCGCCTTAATAAGCATCGGGCAATGTCGCAAACTATTGAAATGCACGGCTAGCAAGAAGGGTTGTTTCAGATGGCGGATGAATGGGGAGCACTGCGTCTTTCCGGCAGGCTCTTGGAAGGGCGTTCTGTCGTGATCACCGGCGCCGGATCGCCGAACGGAATCGGCCGGGCGACGGCCAAGCTTTTTGCAGCACATGGTGCCAGAGTGGCCTCGCTCGATATCGACGAGCAGGGAGCCCAAGAGACCGCTGCGGACATCGGCGAGCAGCATATCGGCCTGCGGTGCGACATCACCGAACCGGCATCCTGCGCTTCCGCCATCGATCGGGTGATGAGTATTTTCGGCAGGGTTGATGTGTTGATCAACAACGCCGCTGTCGCGCGGGGCACGCGCATCGCTGATGTCAGCCTCGAAGAATACGATGCCGTCCAGGCGATCAATTTGCGCGGCACCTTTCTCATGAGCCAATTGGTGCTCCCTTCGATGCGCGCGATGCGCTCGGGAAACATCGTCTGCCTGGCTTCGGTCGCAGGTCAGCGGGGCGGCGGACTCTACGGCAGCGCGCATTATGCGGCCTCGAAAGCCGGGGTGATCGGATTGGGGAAGGGGATGGCGCGCGAGCTTGCCCCTGACGGCATCCGCGTCAACGTCGTTTCCCCCAGCCTCATCAAGACCGACGGCTCTCCGGACGACAGCCCCGAGCGGCGAGCGAATTTCGAGAAGGACGTGCCCATGGGCCGTTCGGGAACGGTGTGGGAAGTCGCCGGCGCCATCCTCTTCGCAGCCTCGGATCTGTCAGGCTACATCACAGGAGCCACCATAGATGTGAACGGCGGCTTTTACATGCGCTGATCGTAAAGAAGCTTCAATGCGAGACGAAATCGGCGATACCAAAGTAAATCCAGAAATAAAACCCAAATACAGCTGCCATCGCAGCGAGGAGAGAATAACATGACAACGAGAAGAGCGTTCATTCGGAATACTGCAGCGACCGCAGCGGCGATACCGCTTGTCGGGATCCTGACCCAGCGGGCGCAAGCCGCGGAGTTCACGGTCAAGCTTGGGCATTCGCAGACGGCCGAACATCCGATGCATCTCCATCAATTGGAAGCGGCCAAGAAAACCCTTGCCGATACCGGCGGCCGTCTAGACGTGAGGATCTTCCCGAACAGCCAGCTCGGCTCAGAACCCGACATGCTGTCGCAGGTGCGCAACGGCGCGCTCGATATGGTGGCGACCTCGATCCTTTATCTCGAGCCGCTCAATCCAGCGATCAACCTAAGCGGGCTCGGCTACGCCTTCAGCGGCTATGATAAGGTCTGGGCGGCCTGGGACGGTGACTATGGCAAACTGATGCGGGCAAATTTTGAGAAGGCCGGCATCATCGTCACCGAAAAAACCTTTGACAACGGTTTCCGTCAGGTCACGACGAACGTGAAGCCGATCCAGACCGCCGCCGATTTGCAGGGATTGAAGATCCGCTTGCCGAACATTCCGATCTACCAGTCGGTTTTCCAGCATCTCGGTGCCGCGCCGACGACGGTCAACATCAAGGAAGTCTATTCGGCGCTGCGGACGCGTCTCGCCGATGCGCAGGAAAATCCACTTGGACACATCGAGCTTTTCAAATTCTACGAGGTTCAGAAATATTGCTCGCTCACCAACCATTTCTGGGACGGGTTCTGGATCATGGCGAACAAGCAGAGCATGGATGCTTTGCCGCCGGATCTTCGTGCGGTCATGATGAAGAACTTCGATGACGGGGCCCTCAAGCAACGTGCGGATATGGTCGCGTGGATGGACACCTTGCAAACGAGGCTTGCCAAGCGCGGCCTCGTCTTCAACCAGCCCGAATTCGGAAGCTTCCGCGAGGCGCTGAGCAAAAGCGGGTTCTACAAGATTTGGCGGGAGAAGGCCGGCGAAGAGGCCTGGAGCGCGCTCGAAAAATACACGGGAAAGATTGGCTGATGCAGGCGAGCGAAGCAAACGCACCGGCATCGGGCGAGACCGGCACTACTTTCCTGGCCCGGCTTGACCGCGGTTTCGGCATTTTTGCCGAGGCCGTGGCCGCCGTGATCATGATCGTCGAGATCGTCATCCTGTCCGCCGGCGTCTTCGCACGGTATGTCATCGGACGACCGTTCATCTGGTCCGACGAGTTGGCAGTCATCCTTTTCCTCTGGCTGGCGATGCTCGGCTCCGTCATCGCGTTGCGGCGCGGCGAGCACATGAAACTGTCGTTCATCGTTTCGCGGATGTCGGCGGCGACCGGGCGCCGTATCGATGGCTTCATGCTCTGCGCGATGATCGCTTTTCTTCTGGTCATGACGCCGGCCGCGATCAACTATACGATCAGCGAAAATATCGAGATCACCGCCTCGCTTCGCATCCCCGTGTCGTTCCGGGTCGGTGCGATCGCGATGGGTTTCGCGATGATGCTGCTGACGCTGCTGGTGTCGATGCTCATTCGCCTGCGCGCCCGCGAGATACTGGGCATCGGAACCGGCGTCGCGATCGCTGCTGCAGCCGTATGGGCGGCCGCGCCCTTGTTCCGCGCGATGGGCGAATATCACCTGATCGTTTTCTTCGTCGTCTTCGTCTTCGCCTTCGTCCTTCTCGGCATGCCGATCGCCTTCGCCTTCGGCATCACCACATTGGCCTATATCATGGTCATGACGAAGGTGCCGGTCACCATCGTCATGAACCGGCTCGATGGCGGGATGTCGGATTTGATCCTGCTGTCGATCCCGCTGTTCATCTTTCTCGGGGCGTTGATTGAGAAGACGGGACTGTCGCGGGCGCTGATCGATTTCATGATCGCCCTTCTCGGGCATGTGCGCGGCGGCCTTTCCTATGTGCTGTTGTGCGGCATGTATCTCGTCTCCGGCATTTCCGGTTCGAAAGCGGCGGATATGGCGGCGATTGCGCCGATCCTGCTGCCGGAAATGCGTCGGCGCGGCGCAAAGGATGGCGAATTGATCTCCCTGCTGTCGGCATCTGGCGCGATGGCGGAGACGATCCCGCCCAGCATTATTTTGATCTCGATCGGGGTGGTGACCGGGCTTTCGATCGCTGATCTTTTCAACGGCGGCCTTGTTCCGGCATTCGTCGGCGGTATCGCGCTCGCCGTCGTGGTCTTTATCCGGGCGCGAAGGGAACCGCATGTGAAGGTCGCGAGGGCGCCGGCCTCGCATATCTTCCGGACCCTCGTCGTCGCTCTGCCGGCTCTTGCCTTGCCGCTGCTGATCCGGACTTTTGTGGTCGACGGCGTCGCCACGGCGACTGAAGTCGCCACGGTCGGTGTCATCTACTGCTTCCTATGCGGATTTTTCATCTATCGGCAATTTCCCGGCCGGGAATTATACCAGATGCTGGTCAGGACGGCTTCCCTTTCCGGCGCTCTTCTCTTCATCATCGGCATGGCGAATGCCATGGCTTGGGCGCTCACCCAATCGGGGTTTGCAAACCGGCTTCAGGACCTGATGACGAATATCCCAGGCGGCCAGTTCGGATTCATGGCCGTCTCGATCGTGGCCTTTGCCATCCTCGGTAGCGTCCTCGAGGGCTTTCCCGCCATCGTCCTGGTCGGTCCGCTGATGTTTCCGATCGCGCAGCAATTGGGGATTCACGAGATCCAATATGCGATGGTCGCCGTGCTTTCGATGTCGCTCGGGTTGTTCTCGCCGCCGTTCGGGGTCGGATTCTATGGCGCCTGCGTGATCGGCGGGTGTCAGCCCGATGTCGCGATGCGCGATATCTGGACCTACATGTTCGCTCTTTTGGTCGCCGTCATCATCATCGCCTGCGTCCCCTGGCTCTCGACCGGCTTCCTCTGATCGGGACAACGATATCCTTTGAGGGGAGGGGCCGGGTCGATCTGCCTCCAATCCGGGTGCCGCACTCCTATCCCGGCTGCTCCCAGCACGCACCGAACGAGCATCTACCAATGGCCATCGCTCGCGAGGGCCTCGCCATCATGGCCGGGCTCTATTGGGATATGGACGAAAGTGGCACGCCTGTTGCGGGATGAGAGATCTGTCAGGCTCTCCGGCATAGCCGTGCGGGCCGCGCGGAAAGCGGTTGCCGCGTTTGGTCCGGGCGGCACCCGGAAGATGCCGTCCCAACAGACTCAGTTGCTGCCACGTTCGTATGAGCGCGAGCGAATGGCTATGATCGAGATCGCAGTGACGGCACAGCACACCATCAGATAGGTCACCACCCAGATCGGGCTTCCGCCGCCGGCTGACACCAGCGCGGCCGCGATGAACGGCGTGGGACCTGCAATCAAAAGGCTGTTGAGTTCGCGCGCCAGCGCGATGCCGGAGAAGCGATAGCGCGTGGGGAACAGGTTGGCCAGAAACGCTCCTTGCGCGCTGGCAAGGCCACTGAAGCCGATACCATACCCAATGCTGAGACCCAGCGTGGCAAGTACGACACTCTTTGTGTCCAGCAACGCGAACATCGGGAACGCATAGAGCAGCACAAAGATCGCGCCGAACAAGTAGACTTTGGAGTGCCCGATACGGTCGGCCAACGCCCCCATGGGAGGCGTCATGATGATGCCCGTCAGGGTCGCGATCATCACGGCAGTGAGTGCATCCGTACGCGCCATACCCAGCGTGTTGGTCATATAGCTCAGGCTGAATGCACTGAGGATATAAGCGTTGGCGTTGTGGCCCGTTACGGATAGGAAACCGAAGATGAGTTCGTGCGGGCTGTTGCGAAGCAATTCGCTGACCGGAACACGAGCCTCCAGGCGACGTTCCGCTGCGCGCTCCATCGCCACGACATATTCCGGCGTCTCATCGAGATTTTTGCGGATGTACAGCGCGACGAGAAAAAGCAGAGCGGACAGCAGGAAGGGTACGCGCCAAGCCCAGCCGAAGAGCATTTCTTCCGGCAGATAAGAGACGATGAGGAACATGAGTGTTGCGAGCATGATACCGACAACGGTCGCCGCCTGGAGATAAGCCGTGTAGTAGGCTTTGCGCTCGGCAGGGACATATTCGGCGACCAGCGTGACGGCACCGGCATATTCAGCGCCCGCCCCGAACCCTTGCAACAGACGCAATATGACGAGCAGAATTGGCGCCAGGACGCCGACTTGAGCATAGGTTGGCAGGAGGCCCATGGCGACGGTCGATAGCCCCATCAAAGTTATCGTAAAAATCAGCGCCGGCTTCCGGCCGAAGCGGTCACCGAAGTGCGAGATCAGGATTCCGCCGAGCGGCCGGCTGAAGAAGCCGACGGCGAATGTCGCGAACGCCGCCAGTACTCCCGCCGTACCGGAGAATTGCGGGAAAAACAGCTTGTTGATGAAGAGCCCGGCTGCCGCGCCATAGAGCGCATAGTCGAACCATTCGATGACGGTGCCGATCGTCGCCGCGGTCACGGCGCGTCTGATGTTGGCGCTCTCGGCCGGTGCTTTGTCTGCCGCGATGGATATGGTCATGAGTGTTTCCTCGATTTTTTTCGTTGGCGGTGATTGGGGCCGGCTCGGTTCCGGTCTCAGGGAATCGGATCCGGCATCGGCACTTCGAGTCGCCGCGCGCAGTCCATCATCCCGGCGACGATTCCGGCGGAGAGATGGACGCCATCCCGCAGCTGATGCTCCCGCCGCGAAAGAGCGTTTGTGCCGGGCAGGTCGACGCGTTCGAAGCCCTGCCGCGTCTCGGATGCGTGGCACATGCCGGCGAGCGCCTCGACCTGACGGCGGAAAGCTTCGGCCCCGCCGAAGGCCGCGGGGTCGATAACCAGGATGAACACCGCCGCGCTCCAGCCGTCGGTGGCGTCAGCGCGTCCTCGCCCACTGAGGCAGCCGGTCAGCAGCTCAACTATCAGACCGAGCGAGAAGCCCTTGTGGCCGGCCTCCAGCCCGCCGAGCGGCAGGATCGTCCCCGGCGGGTTCGCCGCGATGATGTCGGGGTCGGTCGAGGGGTGGCCCTGATGGTCCATCAGGAAGGGGTGTGGCAGTTGCTCGCCGCGGTGCCGGTAGGCCGCGACGGCGCCATTCGTCATCAACGCGGTCGACATGTCGACCATCACCGGACCATCGGACGCGGGTGCGCCAAATGCGATCGGGTTTGAGGTCAGCACCGGCGTCACTCCACCGAACGGTGCGACGCTGCGATGACCGGGGTCGGTCAGGGTCAGAAGCATCATGTAGCCGGCCTCGACCGCCGGCTTCAGATAGGCACCGAGGCAGGCGGTGTGGTGGCTGCGCTGGATCGCAACCGCCCCGATGCCGAACCGGCGCGCGCGAGCCATGGCTTCTTCCACTGCGCGCCGCAACAGCCAGGGACCGGGAAGCTTGCGCCCATCCCAGGTGAGGCAGGCTCCGAGGTCGTTGACGGTCTCCGGTTCGCCCGCGAGCGTCATGCCGCCGTTCTCGATTTCGCGCAGATAGAGCGGAAGCAGGGCGAGCCCGTGTGTCGATTTCCCGAGGCAATCCCCCTCCAACAGGACGGAGGCGATATCGGCGGCCCGGTCCGGAGCGAGCCCCGAGCGCTCCAAAAGCGCACGGGCGCAGACCTCCAGTTCGCCGGCGCGGTAGCGGGCGCCGGCAGCGTTGCGATCCGCGCTCATGCCGTCCTCCCGTTCTTCTTTGGCCAGAACGCGATGATCAGGATGCCTGCGAGCGCCATCATCCCGGCGACGACGTTGATCGCGAGCTGCGTGCTCTTGGTCTGGTCGGTGACCCAGCCGATGAAGGTGGGACTGAAGATGCTGCCGAGATTGCCCATCGAATTGATGAAGGCGATGCCGCTCGCCGCGGCGACACCGCCGAGGAACGTCGATGGCACCGTCCAGAAGATCGGGAAGATTGCCAGGATGCCAAGTGTTGCCAGCGAAAGCCCGGCGACCGCGATGGTGAGATCATGTGGGAAGGCGGCGCTGATGGCATAGCCGATGCCGCTGGCGATTGCGCAGAGGGCGAGGTGCCATTTGCGCTCGCCGGTGCGGTCGGAGCTGAAGGCGACGGCCAGCATGCCAAGGCCGCCGATCAACCACGGGATCGCCGTGACCTGGCCCACGGTCTGCGTGTCGAGCCCGCCGGCGTTCTTGATGAGCTGCGGCATCCAGAAGGTGACGCCGCCGAGTCCCACGAGGATGAGGAAGTATACCCCCGCGAGGTACAGCGCACGCGGGTCGGTAAAAGCGCGCAGGAGCGAATGCTGGCCCGGTTCGACCCGTTCGTTTTCGGCGATGTCGGCCTCGATGGCGCGCTTCTCGCTACGGGTAAGCCATGTCGCGACGGCCGGCCGGTCGTCGAGGAAGAAGAACACGACGAAGCCGACCACCACCGCTGGAATGCCTTCCAGCAGAAACAGCCATTGCCAGCCAGACCAGCCATTGGCGCCGGCGAAATGCGTCATGATCCAGCCTGCCAACGGCCCGCCGGTGACGCCCGACAGCGAGATCGCCGTCATGAACAGCGAATTGGCCCGCGCGCGCCGGCGCGGCGGAAACCAGTAGGTGAAATAGAGCACGACGCCCGGCAGGAAGCCGGCCTCCATCGCACCGACGAGGAAGCGCATGATGTAGAACTGGAACGGCGTTGTTACGAACATCATGAGAGCCGAGGCGATGCCCCAGGAGACCATGATGCGTGCGATCCATTTGCGAGCGCCGATCCGGTGCAGGATGATGTTGCTGGGAATTTCGAACAGGATGTAGCCGACGAAGAACAGGCTGGCGCCGAAGCCGTAGACAGTGTCGCTGAACTTCAGTGCGTCCTGCATCTGCAGCTTGGCGAAGCTGATGTTCACCCGGTCGTAATAGGCGACGATGAAGCAGAGCATGAGGAGCGGGATGAGCCGCCAGTAGACGCGCTTGTAGAGCGTATCGCCGGCGACATCGTCCGTGAGCGGAAGAGCCTGCAAATTCATGATGGAAGTTTCCTCCTGTTGCGGCTCGTTCTTGTTTGTCTTCGGGCCGTTCGTCAGATCGCCCAGCCGCCGTCGATGATGTAGGCTTGACCGGTGGTGTAGGTCGCTCCCGCGAGGTAGACAGCCAGATCGGCGATTTCCTGCGGCGTACCGATGCGCCCGATGGGCTGGCGGGCGATGAAGGCTGCGCGCGCCGCCTCGTAGTCGCCTTGCGCGCTCAGGCGCTGCTGCAGCGAAGGGCTCTCCACTGTGCCGGGGCAGATGGCGTTACAGCGGACGCCTTGCGCGACATAGTCGGCGGCTACCGACTTGGTCAGGCCGATCACGGCCGCCTTGGTGACGCCATAGGCGAAGCGGTTCGGCACGCCTTTCACGCTCGAGGCGACAGACGACATGTTGATGATGCAGCCTCTGCGCCATTCCAGCATGCCTGGCAGCGCAGCTTTGATCGTGCGCACCATCGCCTTGACGTTGAGATCGTAAGCGAAGTTGAGATCGGCCTCGCTCGCGTCGAGGACCGTGCCGTTCTGGACTACTCCGGCGCAGTTGAACAGCACGTCGACCCGGCCGATCTCCGCAAAGAAGGCGGAGACGGCGGCGGCATCGAGGACGTCGAGCTTGCGGCGGTGCAATTGCGGGCCGCCTTCAACCTCGGCGAGCCCGGCTTCGTTGATGTCCGTGGCCCAGACCTGTGCCCCCAGCCGGTCGAAGGTCTCCGCCGTCGCACGTCCGATACCTTGCGCTGCCGCCGTGATGACGACGACCTGCCCCTTGAGATCAGCGCTCACCTCAACGTCCCGCCGTCATGTCTGGTGCCGTGCCGTGCGCAGAACGATGAACGATGCTGCGATCGAGGGCCGCCCAATCCCAGTCGATGCCGAGGCCCGGAGCGCTCGATGGAATTGCTTTGCCGGCCTCGATCCGAATGGGCGACGACGTCACCAGGTCAAGCTGAGGGATGTATTCCAGCCAGCGACTATTTGGCACCGCGCAGCACAGACCGAGATGGATCTCCATCAGGAAGTGCGGGCATACCGGCACGTTGAAGGCTTCGGCCATATGCGCGACCTTCAGCCACGGCGTGATGCCGCCGATGCGGCCGACATCGACCTGCACGATCGAGCAGGCGCCCGCTTCGAGATAGTCCTTGAACTGGGACAGGCTGTACATCGACTCGCCGACGGCGATCGGCACCGTGGTCGATTGCGCGAGCCGGCGATGCGCGCCGACATCGTCGGCATGGATTGGTTCCTCGAACCAGGCGACATCGAGCGCTTCGTAATGGCGCGCGCGACGGATAGCCTCGTCCAGGGTCAGCCCCTGGTTGGCATCGGTCATGATCTCCCAGCCAAAGCCGACCTTATCGCGCACGGCAGAAAGCCGGCGCACGTCTTCCGCGACATGCGGACGGCCGACCTTGATCTTGGTGCCGCCGAAGCCGGCTTCCTTGGCCTTGACGGCTTCGTCGATCAGTTCGGAATCTTCCATGTGGAGCCAGCCACCCTCGGTATAGTAGAGGTCGATGCTCTCCTTGGCGCCGCCGGCGAGGCGATGCAGCGGCAGTCCTGTCTTGCGAGCGCGCAGGTCCCAAAGAGCAGTATCGATCGCGGCGAGGGCGATGGAGGTCAGCGCTCCGACGGTCGTGGCATGCACGCGGTAGAACAAGCTGCGCCAGATTGCTTCGATTTCGTCGGCGTCGCGGCCAATCAAAATCGGCGCGAGATGATCGTCTATCAGCTTGCATACCGAGGAGCCGCCGGTCCCGATCGTGTAGCTGTAGCCTGTGCCGGTCACCCCGTCGGCGTCGGTGATGCGAACCATCGGCGTCTCCTGGAGCTCGAAGCTCTGGACGGCATCGGTGCGCTTGATCTTCGGCTTGAGGTCCGCTTGCAGGACTTCGACGGATACGATCTTGGACATCTATCTCAGCTCTTGGTTCGGTCAGGGGGATGTTTTGCCGATTTGATCGCGCTCAAAACGGCCGCGTTCAAAATCGGCAATGCGACGACGCCGTCAGTTCTTGGGATCATCGGCGAGCCAATCGTCGTAGCGGCTCCACGATGCGATCAGATGCGCCTCCAGCGCTGCTCCGGCAGCCTCTGGATCACCGGCGATCACCGCATCCAGAATCGCACGATGCTCCGCGATCAGCGGCTCTATGTTTTGGGGGACGCGACTAAAGAGACGCGCGTGTTGAAGGTGCGGTCGCAGGTTGCGAAGTGTCTGCACCAGGATGTCGTTGCCCGAGGCCTCCGCCATCGCCTCGTGGAATATCTCGTCTTCGCGGCTAATCGGGATGTAGTCGCGCGCATGCCGACCAATGGTTTCGCCTTCCATCGCAAGAAGACTATCCGTCATTCTGGAAATCACATCGGCCGGTTGACGTCGGGCCAGCTCGCGGGCTGCCCAGCCTTCAACGATGATCCGGTAGTCGCGAAGCTGCTCGAACCAACGTCGGTCAGGAACCGGCGTCACTGAAAAGCCGGAAAACGACGTCGAAGTCACGAGGCCCAGGGCAGACAGGCGCGTCAGCGCTTCGCGAATCGGAGAAGAGCTCACGTCGAACTCGCGCCCAAGAGCGTCGATGTTCAGCTTCTCGCCAGGCTCATATGCCCGATCAAAAATCCGCTCCTGAAGGATGGCCGTAACCTGATCGGTGAGGGCGATACGCGTCACCACGGATTTTTTCAGCATGTTTGCCTCCCGGCCAAACTATTGCACCAGAATCATCCATGGTCAATCATCGATCGTGCATGATCGGCGGACGATGATCGATGGAAGGCGAGGGTGCTTTAGGAGCCTGATTTCGCGGCAGGTTCGATGAGGGACCAGTGAAGTTGCATCTGGCTCCGCCAATGCTTTTCGGCCGCGATCCCTCCACAGGCCGGCCGCGGAAGCTGGCCTTTTCGGCCCGTGCCTTGTTGCCCGGCCTGCGCCTGCTGGCCCGAGGGAAGGCGCTCCGTGGTACGGCGCTTGACGCGTTCGGTGGGACAACCGAGCGAAAGAGGGAGCGCTTGCTGCGCGATCAATTTCTCGAATTGGTTGACGAGATTCTTTCACGACTCGATAAGACGAACTTTGAAACGGCGGTATCGCTCGCCTCCTATCCGGAAGAAATCCGTGGTTTCGGATCCGTAAAGGAGGAGACCGTCGCGCGCGTCCAAGCCCTTAGAACTATGTCTTCTCCGGAGCACTCTGATATTCCAGCCGTCGCTCCGCAGGTGCTGTCGCGAGCATCCGAGGCCCCCCAAGGCTACTACGACCCCGCTCGCAGATCGCGCTCACCGATATGAGGAGCTCCGCATGGTTGCCTTGATCGGCACGGGACGGTGTTTCAAGGCCGCGAGTGCGTTCAGCGTGATCCATTTGCCGCGCGCTCCCTTCGTCTCTATTGGCGTTGTGAAGCGGTCGTTGTAGCTGTTTTCCAGCGTCCAGTGAGCGGGCCAGAGTCGGGCCTATCCCCAAAGCGCGGATAGGTCCTTCGGCAACGTTCGCTTGAACAGTGCGAGGATTCGGCGGCCTTGCTTGGGCGGCAGGGCGATCGCGTGTCGGACCGCCGCAGCTATGAGAACCATCATCATCTGTGAGAAGTCGGACAGCGATCTCTCCGACACCTGCGGTGCAACGGTTCGCAACGCGTCGATGAGCATGCCGGCAAGATAAGCACCATCCTCTTCATCGATTCTTTGAAGCGCGCGATCGGCCTGGGTCGCCCGCCAGATGTCGCGCACGGCCGGCTCATCCAGGAAAAACCGATAATAGCTGT
>Ga0209526_10001248_pt1 | contig 16968 bp, 7 predicted proteins | sample JacPinW_OM2H0_M1_FD_188566 | JGI IMG/M metagenome (GOLD analysis project Ga0209526, IMG submission 188566) | Forest soil microbial communities from Algoma, Ontario, Canada - Jack Pine, Ontario site 1_JW_OM2H0_M1 (SPAdes) (version 2) | ecosystem: Environmental > Terrestrial > Soil > Boreal... | reverse complement strand
AGTCGATCCAGGTCAGCAGCTGCTTGATGTCGGTTGGATCAGCCGATTGGGTTCCGCGGGGCGTCGCCGGGCCGATAACCAGCGCTTCGTTGTGGCCTTCGAACCATACCAGGAAGGCAGACTTGTCCGCTCCCGTTAGCCGCTGCTGATTCAGATAGGTGTAGTAAGAGCCCATGTCGGCATCTACCAGCGAACCTGCTGGGTCAAGCTCCGCATTTGGGCGAGTGCCGGAGAGCAGTTCGTTCATTGGCTTCTGTCGTTGTCGGGGAGCGAAGCGGACTAGCAACGTAAGCGGCTGGGCTCGTCGCAGTGCTTCGCGTGCTGCCCATTGGGCAAAGGTGGTACTGAAAACCTGCGTTCCAGAGCCCTCCGTCAACAGCTTAACCTGAAAGCGATCCAGCACCGCGTCCCCGGCCTGGCCCAGGCCGAGATCGGCAGGACGCATCTGGGCCAGAAGCGTGCGCAGCGCCTCCGGCCCCATACCGGGTCGCTCGATTTCCCCCCGCATCTTGCGCAACAGGGCCGCCCGCGCGGATTCCAGGGCGTGGTAGGAAACGCAGGTAAGCACAGGGTCGTACTCCGCTTCCTGCCCGCCATCGATGTACCAGTGACCGTAGGGTACGGGATGCGCTTTGGCTCTGGCAGTGACTACATTGAGCAGCACCTTGAGCCCATCCTCCGGCATGACCCGGCTGAAATAAGCCCCATGCGCACGCAGTTTGCGAAAGAGGGGCTCGTCATGCGCGGCCACTCCCTGGCCGATGACAGCAATTCCGAGCCTGGGTACCGAAGGCGGTTCTGGCGGCACCGCCGCCCGCAAACGATCAGCGTAGTCGATCGCGGCCTGGCGAAACGCATCCAGCTGATGCGTAGTCCAGAGGTGGGCCGACAATTGTTCTACAAACTGGCCCGGCGCGTTCACCCAATCAAACTTTTCCAGATTGGATGACAGACTTATCTTCGCGAAGCCTTGAAACCAGTCGTTTACCTCTTTTTGAGAGAGAGAGCTCAGATTCGAAAGTTCCTTCTCCACTGCGTCGCGCTCGAGTGGAAACTTGAAATCGTAGTCAATCACCTCTCGCAAAAGGCTGGGCAAGAAACTGAGCGGCAGGCCTTGCAGGGCGCCGACGTATTTCGTGACTAGTTTTCTTGCTTCTCGAGGATAGCCATTGAACTGTTCCGGCTTGAGGTCGCGGGGAAGCATAGGGGCTACAACAACTCTGGTATCGGCTTGCCTTTTGCGAATGAAGCAGAAAACCCGAGCATCGACCCGAGAGTTGGCACCAGATCAGTCGACCCCATCGGGCGGTCAAAAACCACGCCCTCGCGAACGCCGGCACCTAACGCCAGCATCCATGTTGTGCGGGAAAGCGCGTCGCCGGTGCGGTGATGCTGAAATCCGTTTCCGCCGGAATCATCGTCCGAGTCGCGTCCAAAGTCCGGCAGAATGAACAGAGTCGTATTGCCCGCGTACTCTGGCTCGTTCTGAATGGCCTGCCACAGCTCAGCACACAACCGGTCGGTACGACGGATGCCGTCAACGTACAGCGAATAAGCTCCAGCGTGGGCGATATCGATGTCGTGCATGGTTATCCACAGAAGGCTGGGAGCTTGTTGCCGCATCAGTCGGCGCGCGATATATACCGAGAGTTCGTCGGGACTCGACAACGTCAACGCATGCGCTTTAAAGTCATCCACCGAAAGTTTCAGCATCATCTCTAACTGCCGCAATTCAAACTCGCCGCCTCCTAGTTCCGGCGTGTAGAACGGCGTCTCATAGTTGTCCCGCAGCAAATGCTCGTAATCGCTGCCGCCGGGACGTGTCGCCGTTAATAGATGCTTGGGCAGAATCACCCTCGCTCCCAACCCCGCACCATAGGAACGGTGGTTGCTCTCTCCAATCCGGTTGAACCCGTTGCTGGGAGCAACAACCCATGCATCCGACGCGGGACGCTTCAGGTCCTTGCGGAAATATTCGAACACCGTCGGGTGTTCCGGGGGAAGCGAAGCAAAGTTGTTGATCGTCTCGTAGACCCCGGTTGCCAGGCTGGCGGTCGCCACGTAGTGTCCCAGGATCCCCCGATTCACCACCTGGGTGAAGAAAGTCGACTGAGGGATGAGTTCGCGCATCAGCTGCGGGATATTCTCCTGCCCTTCTGGCGCAAACGTCTCCTGATCTCTCGCGCCACCTCCGAACGTGATGACAACTACCTTCCTCTTTTTGGTGGTTGCCTGGGCTCGAGCGGTGGGGCTGAAGCGCAATAGTGTACTCCCCAGAGCCACTCCTGCGGCAATACGCAAGAATTCGCGGCGACTCCGGGACAGCCGCCGGGTAAGTTCTTGAGGCGTGGACGCTCTTCCGGCGGACACCCGAGACCGGCCTTTTGCGGTCTGCTGTGAAGAATTGGACGTCATTTACAAATCCAGCGCGCGTAAAAAGTACGACCCTGCGATACCGAAGTCAACAACGACAAAATGAGTTATGGTTTCGCGGAAGGTCCATTCTTCGCCGAATAAACAAATTGCCGAATTTCCGCCCGCTGTTTGTCGATTTCGGCCAGGTGTTGTGCCCGCAGTCGTTGATAAACCTGCAATTGCTCTTGCCCGCGTTCTTTTTCGCCGACACGAACATAGGCCTGCCCCAGCCGATAATGAACGTCAGCGAGGTCCGATCTAAGTTCACCAGCCCGCACATACTCCGGAATCGACTCGGCATACTTATTCTGGTCCGAGTAGAGATTGCCCAACTGCAGGTGGGCCTCCGCGAGCGTGGAATCGAATGCAATCGACCTCTTCAACAACGATTCGATTTGACCGAGATCCAGACCGGGGTCTTGAGCGCGCCTGCCCTTCCATAGACTCATCGCATAGTAATAAAGGGCTCGTGCATTCTGCGGCTGAAGCTCCGCAAAACGCCGGAATCGCTGAATGACTTCTTCCGCCTGGCTCGGCGAACTGTCGTAAGCGTTGGACAGAAAAAGATAACAGCGAGGATCCGGGGGGTTTAAGTCGGCCGCCCTCACGAGGGATTTGACTGCGTCGTCATAGTTTCCGAGTGAATAGAAGGTCATCCCCCGACCGATCATGAGCCGGGCCGAATTCGGATAGCGCTCGGTAGCCTGCTGGAAGACCTCGAGCGCGGGCGCGAGCGTACGGTGAAGGAGGAGTTCGCTGCCCCAATCGAACAGATTGCTCTCGCTCGGATCCATGTGCGCCGCGGTTTCGAATTCATTTGCCGCAGTTATAAATTTCCCGTCTTTTTCTTCGATCTCACCTAGGAGGTTGTGCAATTCCGCCGTGTCCTTCCGTCGCAGAAGATTCTGGAGCAGTTGCCGGGCCTCTGTGAGTCGCCCAGTTAAACTGTACGCCAGCGCCAAATCGTAGCCGTTGTCGTAGGAAGAAGGATTGATTCGCTGGGCCTGTTCAAGAAAATGCGCGGCCTCGGTAACCTTTCCAGACCGAGCGTATAGTTCACCCAGGTTGTGGTTGGCATCAAAGTTTCGCGGTTCTAGCTTGACCGCCTTCCTGAACTCCTCTTCGGCCGGTTCAAGCTTCCCCAGGCGGGCGAGATTGGCAGCCAAGTTCGTTCTTGCGGCTGCCGAGTCCGGCTTCAGGCGCACCGCCTTCCCAAAATGTTCGTTAGCCTTCACATCCTGCGACTGCGCAGAGTAGACCAATCCCAGGAGCTCGTGAACTTCAAAGCTTTCCGGGACGTCGCGTAGCAGGTTTTCCAGTTGTACGGCGGCTTCCGCGAACCGGCCTGCGTCATATTGAGCGACGGCTGCCTGGAAGTCGCGCTCCAAGCTCTGGCTTCTCTCGTTGTCGGCGACCGCTCCCGGCACGCACGTCAGCAGGGCCAGAAAGGCGAGGGAAAGCTGGAAAATACACGACATCGACCGGTCTCTTATGATCACGGCCTTCGTATGTTATCACCGCACTGTGACCGAGTAGGGCTGAGAACGCCCGCAAAAGGCGCTTCATTGAAGCGCCTTCCCGGAGCATGTTACTTAGTAGTAGAGCTTCAAAGCGAACTGGATCTGTCTCGGATCGTACGGTGCATCGCGAGTCGACCCGACCTCGCCGAAGTTTGAGCTCTTGAAGTCGGTCGACCCCGAGATGGCGACGACCCCGTTGCCGCCGAATCCGGGGGCGTTGAAGTTCGGGTGATTGAGAATGTTGAAGAACTCCGCCCGGAACTGGAGGCGGAAGCGTTCGCTGAGCTGGAAATCCTTGAAAGTGGAGAAGTCCAGCCGGTGAAATCCCGGTCCGGGAAGGTGCGCGGGTCCGCCGCCCAAAGCGGCAAGGCCTGTCAAAGGAATACATCCAGTGGGCTGATTTGTGGGTACCACGGCTCCCACCGTACCTCCCAGCACGCAGGGCTGGTTAAAGGCCGCAGGGTTCCCTAAGAAGCTCAAGTGGTTGTTGGAGTCAATGTGCAGCCCGGCCTTTGCGTCCCCAACTAAGATGGCATTGCAAGCCGTCCCTGCAGCCGTCGGGTTGCTCGAACAGGGAATCGTAAGGGGTTGACCGCCCTGCAGGGTGGCAGCCCAGTTGCCGCTCCAGCCTCCGGCCAGCGCATTACGAAACCCTCCGTTGGATAGGAAGCGCTTGTTCTTACCGAAGGGAAGTTCGTAACCGCCGCTCAAATGGACGACGTGGCGGATGTCGAACGGAGCTAGGCTGTAATCGCCTGCAATCCCGAAACCGGGAATGCCCGGAGCACGGTAGCCGTTCACATTCGACCCCCCCGATGTCCCGACGCTACCGCCGTTCAGCAAGTCGTGAGCGTCGGAGCGCACTTGGGACCACGTGTACGTGGCCAGTAAATTCAACCCAGCTGAAAAGTGCTTCTCTAGCTTGCCCTGAAGCCCGTGGTAGTGACTGTTTCCTGTTGTTACTGCATAACTCATGTTTGCTCCGAAATCGGGGAACGGTAGGCCCCCTTGCGACGCGGGAACTTTCGCGCGGTTTGCGCTGGCAGGCAATAGTGCGGTCACATTGTTGGAATTCGGAAACACCTCCAAATGACGCCCCAGCGAGGTCACATAGCCCATCTGGAAGGACATTGAAGGAGTCAGCTGGTATTGCACGGTGAAATTACCGCCCATCGAGTAGGGAGTGATGTAATCAAACTGAATTCCGCGTAATGCCAGGCCATTGGCGTTAACTAGTTTCGGACTCAAAGGAGTGCAGGAAAACCCAGTCTCAAGAGTTGCACTTCCAATGGGAGTCCCAGAGGTGGTGCACCCCGGATATGTGATCGGCGTACCGTCGTTAGCCGCCGCGAACTGGAAGTTGAACTGGAAAGGATAGTTCTCTCCCAGGTTCGGGGAGAACCCGCGGTTCTCAAACCCGTTGTAGAAAATACCAAATCCGCCCCGAGCGACCAGCTTGGGGTTGACTTGATAGGCAAAACCAACACGTGGCGCAAAATTAGTTTTCTGCGACTTGCCCAATCCCTTACCGTAAGAATTGCCCACCTTTAGCGCGATGCCGTCCGTGGCAAGCAAATCAGTGAAGCAAGTCGGACAGCCAGAAGAAACGTTGCCAGCATTCGGCCCGTTGGGAATCAAGTAAGCCGGACCTCCAAGCGGGGGCCCGTTGGGAGCGAAGTTGGCCTGGTTTCCATGGTGCTCAAAGACCAGCCCAAAGAAGTCCCACCGCAGACCCAGATTGACGGTCAGCTTGGGCGTAACTTTCCAATCGTCGTTAATGTAGCTGCCGTAGTAGTTTTTTCCGTTGTCAGTTAGCGATATGTTGGAGACGAATACGGCGTTGCCAGCCCCTTGTACGCCCGGACCGCCAACGTAGTTAACTCCTCCCACGCTCGAGACCGTCGGAGTCAGCAGGAATTGCGCTATGCCTGTGTTCTCCTTTGAGACGCTCGCCCCCGGAATGTTGGTATAGACACCATCGAAATTGAATTGTCCCCGCGACCACGGTGGCTGTAGGGTCGAGAATTTGACGTGCTGAAATTCGAAGCCCGCCTTGAAGGTGTGTTTGCCATAGATCTTGGTAAAGTCGTCGGTCGCCTGAAAGGTGGAACTGACTTCATCCGACGGCAAGAAGGCGTTACTACCCAGGGTCTGCAGCCCGGTGATTCCAAAGGCAGGAAGTCCACCATTTTCGTGTTCCTGAGGTATACCGACGATGCCAAACTGTGAGGGAATGTCGCCCAGATTGTTGGCGGAAGGGGAGACCCTGGTCGTGTGAAGGTAATTCAGACCGGCGCGGGCAACATTAACGGTGCTCGGAGAAAAGACATGGGTCCAGGCCAGTGCACTTTGCTGAGCCAACGCGGTCTGAGGACCCTCCTGGAAACCACCGCCGTCCGCCACACCCCCGAAAATAGCGGGTATGAACTGCGGGTCGTCCACGTAGCTGAAGCGGTAGAAGATCTGATTCTTGTCGCTGAGGTTCAGATCGAGCCGGGTGTCAAAAGCGTTGCGGTTTTCACTGATGGCCGGTGAACTGGTGAAGTTCTGCGAAAGCGATCCGCTGGTTGGCGCCGGATATAGATTCAATAGCTTGATGGCGTTCGGGTCCAAACGCCCGGCGGGTAGTAGGTTCAGATTGCAGCCAGCCAGCGTGAAGGCGGTTGTACCGGCCGGACAGGTACCAAACGGATCGCGTACAAACCCTCCTGCTACCGAACGCGTGGTGGCAGGATCCAGAATCGTCCCGGTTGGCATGGTTCGGCCGAGGAGGTCCGTTTGTGTGTCCTTGGTCGGGTCCCCCGTGATCTGCCCCGTGATCAGCTCTTGGAAGTTGGTGTAACCGCTGCTTCGCTCCAGGGCAGTAGGCACACTCCCAGTGTGCGGTGACCCCTGCCGCCTGCGCAATCCTTCATAGTCGCCAAAGAAGAAGATCTTGTTCTTGATGACCGGTCCACCCAGGGAAACGCCGAACTGGTTTAACCGAAGTTCCCCCTTGCGAGTCGAGGTCGCGCCATTGGGCAACACATTCCGCTCGAAATAATCAGCTGCATCCAGCTTGTCGTTACGGAAAAATTCCCAGCCCGCGCCGTGGAAACTGTTGGTGCCGGACTTAATGGTCGCGTTGAGAACTGCAGCTCCGGAGCGGCCGAACTCGGCACTGAAGTCTGTGGTTTGAACCTTGAATTCCTGAATCGCATCCACGGGAGGCAGAACCACAAAATTCGTACCGTTCAGGAAATCTACAGTGTCCGAATTGTTGTCAATCCCGTCCAGCATGTAATTGTTCTGCGCCGGGCGCAAACCATTAGCCGCGAAAGCACCGCTGGCGGCATTCCCCCGCGTATCGGCTTGAGGGGAGTTCACGCCCGGGGCCAACTGGGCCAGGAATGTGAAGTTCCTGCCGTTCAGAGGAAGATTGTTAACGTTGCGCGCATTGACAACTTGACCTACGGAAGCGTCCTGGGTTTCGAGCACGGGGGCCGAGGAAGTTACCTCGACGGTCTCTGCAACCTGGCCAGGTTTGAGCGTGAAATTAGCCACCACGTTGGCACTCACGTTAACCGTGACATGGCGCAGTTCAGTCGTCTGGAATCCCGTGTAAGAAGCCGTGACCGTGTAGCTGCCGATTCTTACCGGCGAAAACTTGTAATCACCATCCGCTCCCGCCGTGGTCGTAAGCTTAGCGTTCGTGCCCTCGTTGGTCAGCGTGACAGTGGCATCGTGGATCACTGCCCCAGAAGCGTCTGTTACGATTCCAGAGATGCTGCCAGTATCAACCTGCGCATAGAGGGAGATCGGCGCCAACAGCATGACGACGGTGGCTATTGCGAGCGATGTTTGCAGGATCCAAGACGACGTGGTCTTCGGTGTCATGACCTTCCCTCCTAAGTCTCTCTGGCCCACAAGAGCGGTGAAAATATCTTCAGATGTAAACGTGTACATTAAAGAAGCGGCACAACGTTAGAACAGGTTTGGAGAGCTTGTCAAGAATAAAACTAGTGTCTTTGTATTACTAGGCCAGGAGGCACGACTATGCTCGGCAAAGCCTCGAACGATCAGCCTGCGTTAGCTTCATCCCGCCCTGGCTTTTTTACCGGAGGCAGCTGCCATTCCACGCGCCATACTTGTATTTCGAGGCCTGGAGGGATTGACCGTCGCAAAGTTGTCTTCCGCGATGCTAGCATGCGAAGGTCGAGCTATCGCTGCGCGGCAATTTGAGAATGGCACGTTACAAGGACGAAAATCATATTGTTTCACGTCGAACCTTCCTCAGGAGGATGCGGTGGGCGCCAGTATTGTTTCTTCCAGCGCCAATCCGGGCGTCGCCCTTCCGGTCGATATTTCCAGAGATCCCCGGGGAGCGGACATCTTCTTTTCCCTTAGCTGATTTTCGCCTCACGCCCCACTATCCCGCGAAGTCTCCGCTCGACGATGTACTTCGCAAAGTCGATCCCCAAGCGGACGAGTTCGTCACCGAGAAGTACGCTTTCGAAATCACGCGACTGCTCGCCGGATGGGGCCAAGGTCTCAAGGCAACACCACCGGCTCTCTCCGTCATGGCGAAATTCCTGGACGCTTCGATCGAAGCTACTCCGCTGGTTCCAAGTCAGGAAAATACCCTGCGTTCGGGGAATGGGATCGAGGTCTCTCGAAGACGGTTTGCCCCCAAGGTCGAACCGGGCCGTGAGCGATTTCTCCACGAGATCAAAACCTACATGGCCCCCATGTCGCGGGTGGAGACGGCTGAATTCGAGATCGTCGGGATCGAAGAGACTGCAAGCTCTTCGCCTCTAGTCCGAATCGCCATCCGGTATGACTTAATCGGCATCCGGGCGGACGGGGCGCGCGAGCAGCGCATTGGACATTGGCTCACCCAGTGGGCGCACGATCAGTCAAACGGATGGCGAGCCGTTAGATGGGAGGCGACGCAGGAAACCCTCAGCCGGGCCCGCGAGCCACTTTTTATTGACATTACCTCCCAGGCTCTTAGCCACACTGAATCCTATAAAAATCAAATGCTTCGCGGAGTTGACCATTGGCGCACGGTCTTGGACGCGGCCTGCGGGATTGATGTTTATGGGAACAACGGTTTGGCGGTGGGAGATATCGACAACGACGGCTGGGATGATCTCTACGTGTGCCAGCCCTCCGGACTTCCAAACCGGCTCTACCGCAATCGCGGTGACGGGACCTTCGAAGATGTAACCGGACCATCGGGCGTGGACGTATTGGATGCCACCGCCTGCGCTCTGTTCGCGGATTTCCAGAATCAGGGACTGCAGGATCTCCTAGTGGTTTGCGCCAGCGGTCCCCTGCTCTTTTTGAACCAGGGAAACGGAAAGTTTCTGCTCAAGCGCGATGCCTTCAAGTTTGCCCGGCCCCCGCGGGGAACTTTCACGCACGCTGCCGTGGCTGACTATGATCGTGACGGACGTCTTGACATTTATTTCTGCCTGTACAGCTACTATATAGGCCTGGATCAGTATCACTATCCCGTCCCTTATTTCGACGCGCGCAACGGCCCTCCCAACTTCCTGTTCCACAACGAAGGGGACGCAATTTTTCAGGACCGGACTGACGCCGCGGGATTGAACGTGGACAACGACCGCTATAGCTTCGCGTGCGCATGGGGTGACGATGAATCTGACGGGTGGCCGGATCTCTATGTGGCCAACGATTTCGGGCGAAGCAATCTCTACCGCAACAAGCGGGACGGGACCTTCGCCTCGGTTTCTTCTCAAGCCGGCGTCGAGGACGTGGGTGCGGGCATGAGCGCATCCTGGTTCGATTTCGACAATGACGGCAACCAGGATATCTATGTCGCCAACATGTGGTCCGCCGCTGGTCTTCGAGTTTCACAAGAGAAACGCTTTCATGAGAAAGAACCAGAGAACGTGCGTGCTCTTTACCGCCAACACTCCCACGGCAATTCGCTGTATCGAAATCAGGGAAACGGGAAGTTTCAAAACGTTACCAGCCAGGCGGGAGTTGAGATGGGCCGCTGGGCCTGGTCCTCCGACGCCTGGGACTTCGACCACGACGGCTACCCGGACCTGTACATCGCGAATGGCTATATTTCTGGGCCCGACACTCGCGACCTTTCGAGCTTTTTCTGGCGGCAGATAGTGGCGAAATCTCCTAAGAATCCCAACCCGTCGTTGCACTATGAACAGGGATGGAATGCTATCAATGAGCTGATCCGTTCGGACGCCTCCTGGAGCGGTCCCGAGAGGAATGTTTTCTACGCGAATAATCGCGATGGCACATTTTCAGAAGTCTCTGGCACAACCGGATTGGACTTTCCTGATGACAGCCGCGCATTTGTCCTGGCCGACTTGGACCACGACGGGCGGTTGGAAGTTATCCTCAAGAACCGAAACGCACCGCAACTTCGCATATTGCGCAACGCAATCAAGGACGTTGGCCACACGATCGCATTCCGCTTGCGCGGAACAAAAAGCAACCGCGATGCGATCGGGGCTGCAGTAATGGTCGAAGCGGGTGGACATCGGCAGACCCGATACCTGCAGGCCGGCTCCGGATTTCTGTCCCAGCACAGCAAGGAACTTTTCTTTGGGGTCGGACAAGTCCAAGGCACTGTCTGCGCCACGATCCGCTGGCCCGGCGGGCTCTCTCAGGCTTTCGAGCATTTACCCGTAAATCATCGAATCGAAATTGAGGAGGGCTCTGAAGATTTTCTGGCCAAACCCTTTGCGGTTTCAGCTCCATCTTATGCACGCGTAGGTGACCCTGAAAAGTCGGAGCCTTTGCCTTCTTCGGTCGGCACGTGGCTCATTGAGCCCTTGAGCGCGCCCGATTTTTCCTTGCCCGACCTTGCGGGCAAGATCTGGGATCTTCAGTCGTTCCGGGGCGGCTTCCTGCTTGTCAACTTCTGGGCTACAGCTTCGCCGTCCTGCAGCGACCAGATGCGACTTCTTCAGCAACACCATTCAGCCCTAGGCTCAAGCGGCCTTCGTCTCGTTGGCATCAACGTCGATGACCCCCGCGATGCTCGCGCCGTGCAATCATTCGCCCTCAAAGAAGGGCTTCCCTTCCCCATCCTGCTCGCCACACAAGATGTGGCTGGCGTCTACAACATTATGTATCGCTACCTTTTCGACCGTCGCCGGGATCTCCCTGTTCCGACATCCCTTCTCATCGATCAAGACGGCATGATCGTCAAGGTTTACCAGGGAATTGTGAATCCCAAACGGTTGGTAGAAGATCTGAGGTCGGTCCCGCGCTCTTCCGCCGATCGTATTCGGAAAGCTCTTCCGTTTGCAGGCACACTCTACCAGGGCGCGTTTCAGCGCAACGACTTTACTTATGGGGTAGCGTTCTTCCAGCACGGCTATCTGGGGCAGGCGGAGGCGTCTTTCAAGCAGGTCATAGCGGCCAAACCCGACGATCCCGAAGCTTACTACAATCTGGGAACACTCTATCTACGAAGAAACGCGTTTCCCCAGGCACGCCAATACCTCGAGCAGACCGTAAAGCTTCGTCCCAGCTATCCGGAAGCATGGAACAACCTGGGAATGCTCGCCGCACAGGAAGGTCTGGCGGACCAGGCCATCCGCAACTTCCAACAGTCCCTGCTGCTCAGGCCGGACTATGCCATCGCTCTCCTGAATCTCGGAAACCTGTACCGGCGCCAGGGCAACTTTGAGGAAGCAGAAAAGCATTTGAGCCGGGCGCTCGAACTTGAACCGGATGACCCCGAGGTCAATTACAGCCTCGGGATGCTCTACGTGCGGCAAGAGCAACTCCGGCTCGCCTCCGACTATTTGGAAAAAGCAGTGAACTTGCGCCCGGATTACCCCGACGCGCTCAACAACCTGGGCGTGCTTTTTGTTCGTGAAAAAAATTACTTTGCCGCGGAAGAGAGATTCAAGACTTGTATCCGTGTTGCCCCGAACTTTGATCAGGCCTATCTCAATCTCGCTCGTCTGTACGTGCTCTTGAAGGAGAAGGAGAAAGCAAGACAGGTACTACTGACACTATTGCACCAGCAACCCCAGCACCAGCTGGCTCAGAAAACACTGGAAATGCTAAATTGACCTTTCGACTAATAGAGGCACGCGGAGGCATACCACAGGAATGCTTGTTGCCGCGTCATTTCGGCATCCATCAGGGCGCGTGGGGAGGCCCAGGCTCCTCGGAATCCTTGCTCTGACTCTTATTTTGGGTTCTGCAACAGGATATGCAGCCCAGCAGTCTGTTCCCAGCCGCGGCAACGCTCGGCCTTCTGCGAAGGCCCAGTCACCCTACCTGGAAGCCACGACCTTACTTAGCCAAGGTTCTATCGACGAAGCCAAAGAGAAAATACAGGAACAGCTCAAACTGAATCCCTCCAGCGTAGAGGGCTACAACTTATTAGGTATTGTCTACAGCGACGAAAAGGACTATCCCAATGCGCTCGCGGCATTTCAGCATGCGCTGAGGCTCGACCCTCACTCCACCCGAACCTGTAACAACCTCGGAAACCTCTATGTCGCCGAAGGTAAGCTCGACCTCGCCGAACAGCAGTTTAACAAGGTGTTGAGTCTGGAGCCAGGAAATCGCGATGGAAACTACAACCTCGGCCTGGTCCTGATGACGCGAGGGTCTCCGGTCAAGGCTATTCTCCACTTTCAGCGCGTGCGCCCTCCAGACGTGGCAACGCGCTTCAATCTGACTCGCGCCTATCTTCAGGCCGGCCGAACCGCCGAAGGATTGAAGGTAGTAAGGGAGCTCTCAGCCCAGAACAAAGATGACGTCCAGCTGCACTCGACGCTGGGTGTGTTGCTGGCCTCTGAAAAACAGTATCCGGCCGCCCAAGTGGAACTGGAAAAGGCCAATGCTTTACAGCCCGAATCATTCGAGATCCTTTACAACCTTGGACAGACTTACCTCCGAGCTGGGGCATATGTGAAAGCGGAATTTGTGTTGAATCGAGCGCTGAAACTGAAACCCGATTCACCCGAGATCCTCTACTTGCTGGCACAGGCCTATTCAGATCAAATGCGGGCGGTAGATGCTCTGGATTTGCTGGTGCGCGCGCACAAGTTAGCACCTCAGAACACCGACATCGTTTTTCTCCTGGCCCGGGTCAGCATGTCCCAAAATTATTTCGAGGATGCGATTCCACTTCTGGAATCAGGCTTGAAAATCGCCCCGCAACGGGCCGATCTCCACGCCGCCCTGGGCGAGAGCTACTTCATGTCAGGCAAGGCGGAAACGGCCATCGAGGAGTTCAAAAAGCTGATCGAGCTAGACCCGTCGGCACGCTCTTATGTCTTTATGGGGCTCTCGTACCGGCATCTGGGACGGTTCGACGAAGCCAGGAAGTACTTCCAGCAAGGACTCAAGCTGGATCCTCGCAATGCTGCCTGCTTATTCAACATGGGCTACATTGAGGCGCGACAGGGGAATCATGCCGCCGCCGAACAGTTTTTTCAGGCTGCCCTCCGGTCGAACCCCGATTTTCCCGAAGCCCTGCTGGAATTGGCGAATCTGCGAGTCGCGAGCAAGAAATTTGAGGAAGCCGCAACCCTGCTTAGACGATATGTCAAGGTAAGTCGTGATCCTGCTTCCGGATACTACAAGCTCGCCATGGTGGAGAGGAGTCTCCATCAGATGCAAGCCGCACAAAGAGATTTGAACGTGTTTCAGACCCTCTCCAAAGACTCTGCATCGGGTCCGTTTCCATATCAGCACCTTTTTGATTACCTTGATAACCGCTCCAATTTGGCTCCCCAGGCCCGGACTCAACTGGATTTGACAGAGCTGACGGAACAAATCAAGAAGCACCCGGATCGGCCTCAAGACCTTTACCTGCTGGCCGAGACTTATCTGAAATTGGGGAAACCCGATGAGGCCCGAAAGACGATTGAGCAACTGGACCAGATAAGCGGGGGCGACTACCGAACCCAGACCGGCGTGGGCGTACTGCTCGCACGTTACCGTTTGTACGACGACGCCATCCTGCATTTCCAGACAGCTTTGCGTGCGAATCCCGACTCTGACGATGTGAAGTTTGATCTGACCAATGCGTACTTCCGGAAAGGTCATTACGCCGAAGCCTTCGAAGCTGCCCGGCAACTGTCGGCCCAAGGCCAGCAGGACGACGCCTTCCTGGCTTTGCTGGGCGACATCCACTCTCATCTTGGCGATACCGCCCGGGCCGCAGAGATTTTTCGCGACGCAATTCGTCGAAACCCTGATAATGACCAGTATTACCTCTCCCTGACCCTGGTCGAACTCCGAAAAAACGATGTCAGCAGTGCGGAGGAAACATTGCGGAAAGGTCTGGTCCGAATTCCCGGCTCAGGAAAAATCCACTGGGGTTTGGGGATTGTCTCCGTCCTCGAAGGTAAGACTGCGCAAGCCGCGGAGCGCTTTGAGCGTGCCGTGGAGCTGTTACCGGAGTGGGCTGGAAGCTACTCTACCTTGGGCGTTTTTTATTACCAGACCGGACAAATCGAAAAAGCTCGGGAAGTGCTGAATCGCTTCAAAGGCAGCCACGCCGCCGGTGGTCTCGATGTGAATCGGATTGAAGAAGCCCTCGCCCGCGCCCCCGCAAAGTCCTCTTCTGTCAATGAACCCATGTCGATGGTTGCCAGGCAGCAATTACTTCAGCTGGCGCTGTCGCTCGCCGACCGCACCCTCTGAGGCCGACCACGCGAACCAATACGAGAATGCGGGAAAAAGCGAAATCAGGCAGAAGACTTGCTCTCGGAACCAAGTCGGGGGTAATGCTCACACTAAGCACGATAGTCCTCACGGCGATCTATCTGACCGCCTACAAGGAGCAGGCCGGTAAAGCACACGACTCTCAAGCAACCGTCCGCTATACCGACATCCGCCAAACTGCCGGAATCTCTTTTCTTCAGGATGGCACTCAAACCGAAGAAAAGTATTACCTTGAAACCATGGGCACCGGGGTCGGGTGGATCGACTATGACCAGGATGGTTTGATGGATCTCTTTTTTGTCCAATCTGCCGCCACCGACATTTACAAACCACCCCAGCCGTTACGTTGCGCGCTTTACCACAACAACGGCGACGGAACGTTCACCGACGTGACTGAGAAAGCCGGCGTAGGCGGCAAAGGACATTACGGCCAAGGTGTTGCAGTCGGAGACTTCGACAATGACGGCTACCCCGACCTATACGTGACGGGCTACCAGAGCGGCATCCTCTACCATAACAACGGCGATGGAACGTTCACCGACGTCACAGTTAAAGCCGGTGTTGCGGATGAAGGCGGATGGTCAACCAGTGCAGGATGGTTTGACTATGACAAGGACGGTTGGCTCGATCTCGTCGTCACCAACTATATCGAGTGGACGCCGAAGAATAATATCTGGTGCGGCGAACGCCGGCCTGGCTATCGTTCCTACTGCCATCCCGGCAACTACAAAGGGCAAAAGACCAAGCTCTACCATAACAACCGTGATGGCACCTTTACCGACGTGAGCGATGCGTCGGGAGTAGGCAAGCCCGAATCCAAGGGTATGGGCGTGGTGCTGGCGGACTTCAACAACGACGGCTGGCCGGACATCGCTATCGCCAACGACTCCTGGCCCAATTTTTTGTTCATCAACAAACATAACGGGACGTTCGAGGACGTCTCGTTGGTTTCCGGTATTGCGGCAAGCGAGGACGGCCGCTACGAAGCGGGAATGGGCATCGACGCCGCGGACGTGGACGGCGATGGCTGGCAGGACTTATACGTCACCCACCTTGATTTCGAATTGAATCGTCTCTACCACAACAACCAGAATGGAACCTTCAATGACGATACCTTTCCCTCCGGGATTGGAAACAAGGCCGTGCTGCTGAGCGGCGTGGCCATGAAGTTCCTGGATTATGACAACGACGGCTGGACCGATATCCTGCAATTGAACGGCGCCATGCTGGACAACGTTCAGCTCTACCACAGCGAAGTGTCTTACAAGGAACCTTTGCTCATGTTCCGGAATCTGGGCAAGGGTCAGTTCGCCAAACAATCCGAGTCTCTGGGCCCTGACTTCATGCGTCCGGTTGCGGGGCGCGGCCTCGCCACCGCTGACTTCGACAACGACGGCGACATCGACATTGCCATCAACAACCGCGGCGATTATCCGGAACTGCTGCGCAATGATGGCGGCAACGCCAATCACTGGCTGGAGGTCCTGTTGATCGGAGCTCGCTCCAACCGCGACGGCATCGGCTCGGTGCTGAAGTTAACCTCCGAAGGCTTTGTGCATGTGGAACAGGCCAAGGGTGGCATGAGCTATATGTCGGCGAGCGATCCCCGAATTCAGTTTGGCTTGGGGAAGCGCACCAAAATCGGGTCTCTGGAGATCACCTGGCCAAGTGGGCAGTTGGATCGGTTGACCAATGTATCCATCGATCGGATCATCGCAGTCAAAGAAGGCACAGGAATTGTGCCGCGCCAGTTCCCCAAGGTACCGAGCAAATGAAGAGAACGGACCAGTCGCAGTCGTTCTTTTCAGCAAGGCCGGCTCTTCTGATGACTGACGACCAAACACTGACGACTGACAATCTATGAATTTCCCCCGACGGCGTTTCCTCGGCTCTTCTCTCATTGTTCTCGGCAGTACGCTGTTAGACGCGCTCACAACTCCGCTCTGTAGATGGAAAAACTTGGTGGTGCTCAGGTCTTCCGTCGCGACTCCGCCAGTGGCCCCGCCGGTCCAGTTTGTAGATGTCGCCCGTGAAGCCGGCCTTAATGCTCCGAATGTATGGGGCGGCGCCGATCACAAGCGCTACATCATTGAAGCAAAAGGCAGCGGGCTGGCTTTTTTCGATTACGATAACGATGGATGGCTGGATATCTATCTCACGAATGGAACTCAGCTCGATGCCCAGTGGCCGCCCGGAAAAGCTCCAACCTCCCATCTGTACAAAAATAATCGCGACGGTACCTTCACGGATGTCACCGAAAAATCCGCACTAGCGCGTACCGGCTGGCAAACGGGCGTTTGCGTAGGCGACTACGATAACGACGGCTGGGACGATCTTTTCTGCTGCTTCTGGGGACACA
>Ga0209526_10001247_pt1 | contig 16975 bp, 12 predicted proteins | sample JacPinW_OM2H0_M1_FD_188566 | JGI IMG/M metagenome (GOLD analysis project Ga0209526, IMG submission 188566) | Forest soil microbial communities from Algoma, Ontario, Canada - Jack Pine, Ontario site 1_JW_OM2H0_M1 (SPAdes) (version 2) | ecosystem: Environmental > Terrestrial > Soil > Boreal... | reverse complement strand
GGGCGTTCTCGTGCGCGTCGATGTGCTCCATCGTCGCAAAGACGAGCGCTGGCGATTGATCGAAGTTAAATCCACAACCGAGGTTAAGGATCATCATCTCGAAGACGTTGCGATCCAGCACTGGGTGGTGACCCGTTCGGGAGTCGATCTCGCGGCATCGTGCTTGGCGCATGTGAGCCGGGAATACATTTACGATGGTGGAGCCATAGACGCGCATAGCTTCTTCAGGATCAGGGACGTCACCCGACGAGTCCAAAGCATGCAGTCTGAGCTTGCGGCTCAGCTTTGTTCGGAGTTTCGTGTCCTCGCCATGCCTGAGGCTCCCGACATTCCTGCTGGACGGCAATGTAGCTGCCCATTCACTTGCGAGTTCTTTGACCACTGCAATCCTCCATTTCCTGACGACCACATTCTGCGCCTCCCCAGAATTCACGCCAGCACGGTCGCAAAGCTCGCTGTCCTCGGTGTTCAATCAATTCACGACATTCCCGAGAACTATCCCCTTACGGAAAGGCTCCGTCGCGCGTGTACGAGCGTACAAATGCGAAAGCCGTGGTACGGCTCGGAACTTAGAGAGGAGTTGGGCAAGCTGAAGTACCCGCTCTATTTCGTGGATTTCGAAACCGTGAATCCGGCCCTGCCACGATTTGTAGGGATGCGTCCCTACGATCAAATTCCTTTCCAGTGGAGCGTGCATGTGCAACGGCAGCCGGGCGCAGCGCCCGAGCATTTCGAATTCTTGGCGATCGACAGAAGCGATCCTCGGCAGGCGTTCATCTCGGGGCTATGCGATGTGCTCGGCGATGGTGGAAGCATCGTGGTCTATAGCCAACAGTTTGAGTCGCAGCGGCTCTTAGACCTCGCCGGGTGGCTACCGAAGTTCTCGGGACGGATTGGCAAGATTCAGCGACGACTCTGGGACTTGCTGCCAGTAATCCGCGACCATGTCTACCATCCCGCGTTCGGCGGCTCCTACTCGCTGAAATCCGTGCTGCCCGCGCTGGTGCCGGAGATGACATACGAAAGGATGGAAGTGGCGGACGGGCAGGCAGCCGGACTAGTTTGGGAGAGATTTATTAGCGACGAGTGCAGCGAGGTCGAGCGTCAGCAGAACCGGAAAGCGTTGCTGGATTATTGTGCGCAGGACACGTTGGGGATGGTAAGGCTTCTGGAAATACTCCTGCCATCAAGCGGTGGTCACTGGTAGCACGTCAAAATCTGGATTTTGGGCGACCTTCCCAGACCTAGCCGGGTATGACAACGCCATTCACGCCAACCCAAGCAAAACGCTTTGCCAACTCACGGTAGTCGCCGCGACTGTAAATTAGCAGGTCCACCGCCCAGCCTGCCGCCATATCAGCGGCTTGGATGTGGTCGATGGTCTGAGACTTTTCTTCGGCGACCATTTTCGAAGAGCCTTGGAGCAGAGACGCGACATTGCCAACACCCGCAGCGTGGACAAGACGATCAGCGAATTCGTTCAAAATCGGCACACTTCCCGAATGGTCAACATCAAAAATTCTGCACATTCTAGCCAGCAGCGCGCAGCGCGTTCCGTAGCCGATGCTTGAAGAGCGCGAGCAAATTGCGACGACTTGCGTTCTTTCTGACGGGCTCAACATGGCATGGGAACGCGCCGCGAGCACGGTGGCGTCTTTCAATCTTCCGCCCGCTCGTTTCTTTATTGTCGGCGCTGAAAAGTCTTGGAACTCAGCACCCGGAACAAAGCGTCCCGTAGTTTGATCGAAGGCGAGATGATCGTAGTAATAATCGATACTGGATGCTTCTGCGATGCCCAGCGGACTCATTGTAAGCATCCACTCGCCAGACTCGTCATTCACCATTTTTAAATCGAAGTCGATGCCGGGCTCTGCTTGCTGATCGAGCCAATCGTCGATAACCGCCTGACGATAAATGCGAGGGTCTACAATTGTAATCTCCGCCTGCTCGACCCCTTTTTCAAATTTTGCCCACATTTCGGCATTCGACATCACCTGATGACGCCGGGGCTGAAAATCTCTGTATTTCAGTTCGGACAAATTCAGAAAAGAGCGCAGGTCAGGAACCCAAGCCAGCGATGCGTCTGCGCGGAACTGGGCCACGACGTACTTATCGTCGCCAGATTCGCAGGCATCTCCATACTTGAAGGTCGCTGTCATCCTGTTGCGCCATTCGCAGTTTTATAGACGGGGAAAACGCCTTACGGCTTTCCCGAATTTCTTAATGTCCTTTTCCATCTGAGGCGTTGTGGGAGACGTTTCGCCAATCGTAAAAATCAGGCGTTCCAATGTGGTTCTCACTGAATACTGAATTCCGTCGAGATCGATTTTCCTGATTCTGATTTTAAAATCGTGCGCTGCCGTGTCGCCAAGTTCTTTGACCTTGTTCAAACCCTCGATGGTGCGCCTTTGCATGTGCAGCCGCTTATCGCCATTGATTTTGTCGATGAGTGTTTTCAATAGGTGGAATTCCTTTGTGTCTGGGTCCTGTACTTCGCTCGTCCAACCTCGGCGGGAGTAAAGTTCGATGATCAAGGTTTCCACCAATCGGCGGAGCACCATGGCAGAGGCTTCGTACCACTCGTTGTCGTAGGCCCCGTTGATCTGCGGTACCAAACGCTGGATGTACTCCGGCATGCGATCCAAAATCTCCATTGGGATGTATTCGGACGACGATGACTTCGTTGCGGCAGCCTTTCGCGTATGGCTGGTCCCTTTCTTCGCTGTGGTACCTTGCTTTTTCTTCACCATTGCGACGCGGCGCGCCGATCTGTCTCGGAATTTCTTGGTCTCCACATCAACGGTTTTCTGAATTTGTTCCTTGAGCCACGCGAACGATGGATGATCTTCGCGGAAGGATTCACGGTCAAACTGAAGGGCGTCGTCGAGACCATCGACCCAGACTTCGCCCGACATCGACGTGAGCATTGTCGCAACCGAAGCACCTAGATTGAGCGTGCGATGTCCGCCCACAGCCACGCCTCTGAGGCGAATCAGAATTCCGCGAAGTTCGGTCGGAAAAACCTGATGCGCTTGAACGCAGAGGTATCCCTTGAATTGCACCTTCGAACTCGGGTCCGATTTCAGATAGGCGATGTCATAGCCGAGGCCCCTCCGGTTTATAAACTTCGCGTCCGTTCCGGGTGATCGTTCCGGGTCGTAGGATGGCAGCAGCGTGGGATTCATGACGGGGAGTTGATTCAACGTCATTTGAAACTGAGCCTTTTTGAAAGTCGCGACCCGCTCAACAAGAATTTCGTCTCGCGCCTCATCGATGCGCGCCGAAATCGGAAATTTGTTCGCGTATTGCACCGGGCAGATTAAGCCAAGTCTCCATCTCAGTTCTTCCAATCCGCTCAGTTCGTCGATTGTGTGAAACGGCTCCGATAGTTCCTTTCCTGTCCGCTGTAGCATTTGTTTGATGTCGTCATGTATCCCATCAAGAATAATCTCTGTGAAGTGCGTCGTGCTCTTTTCACCCTTCCAATCGGAAACAGCAAACTGCCAAACATCGGTTAGGTTCTTATCCTTTTGGTAGCTTTTCCGCAGCTTCGTAAGATCAATCGAGGCTTCGAATCCTTCGATGCTACCTTTTTTCACGGACCTGATCGTGAAGCAGTCCGCGACCCCCACAATCGCCAATGAACCGATGCCAAAGCGGCCAATGCGGTCGCGGTGCAGACCCGGGCAATGCGATCCGGTGGCTTTGCCGCTTCGTCCGATGCTCGCGAACACGTTCTCAAAATCCTCCGGTGTCATTCCGACACCGTTGTCGCGAATTGCAAGCGACGAAAAGTCATCGTCAAAACGCAGAGCAACGACGGTGGCACATGCGTCGTAAGAGTTGGAGACGAATTCCTTCAATGCTTGCGCGAATGAGGTGTAGGTGCCTTCGCTCAAAATTCGAACGAGATCGACGGACGGTTCTTTCGGCTGGATGATCCGATTTCCCAATGTATGTGTCCTTTGATTAAGATCGGAGTCTAATCCAACCGACTGAATATGTGCCACTTAATGATTACAACAGAGCGAGCGATTTACACACTGAGCGTCTCCGTGGGCGACACCTTCTGAGTTGCCAGCGGACACTCGGTCGTAGTACCTTTCCTTGTTAATCAATCTAGACAGGCGGCTTATGTGACAGCAAAGATCACACAGGTTGTCGCGCGCGAAGTGGTGCGCCTGCACGAGAATCAGATCGACCCATCCGACATCGCACAACAGCTAAGTCTCAAAGAGGCTCAAGTAGCCGCGATCATCGCGCACTCCCGCTTTCAGCGTGGCAAAGGTCAGTTCGGCGCGGCCAGCGAAGCCGCTGGGAAGCGCGAATCTCGTGATCGTGAAATCGAACAGAATTCTGATCGCGCGACCATCGTCGAGGAGTACGTAGGCGCCGAAGCTGTGCGCGCCAGTGAGGACACGCAGGAGCGCGCTGACGTAGAAGCTCAGGAAGAGGAAGAGCCAGACCAAGGCATATTCATCGGCAGCGACATCGAGTATTCGGGCTCTCTGTACTGGAATCCGCAAGACGCTGACGCGGTCAACAACCCGCACATGATGATCGTCGGTGAGAGCGGTTCAGGAAAAACCTACGCCACGTTGTGTCTGACGGCAGAACTTGCACACCATGGTTTGCCGACGATCATTTTCGATTACGCACAGGGCTTCGAACTGGAGCAGTTGGAAGAAGTTTACAAAAAATACATCCGTGTGCGGGAATTTCGTATCGGGGAGGAAGGCATTGCCCTCAACCCACTGCACATTTTTCCCAAAGATATAAAGGGACCGTTGTCTGTTGCAACTCGCGTCTCGGACGTTTTCGACGCGGTCTACCATCTCGGCCACATTCAAACAAAGGTCCTGATCGAGTCAATTATCCGAACCTTCGAAAAGACAGGCATTCTTCCGCTTGATCAGGGTTCGTGGAAGAAGGACCCGCCGAACTTTGCGCACCTTCAGCAAACGCTCGACGAATTCGCGTCGGACAAAGAATACCCAAACGCTAAAAATGCTATGACCCTGTCCGCCAGACTCATGCCATTTTTTATGCTTAGTTCCTTCGGCTCGACCGGGCATTCTTGGTCATGGGAGAGCCTATTCGCTGATGCTGAATTCAAAGTGAATGTGTTGCAGTTCCGAGGGCTCGAAGGAAAAACACAGCACGTCACGCTGGAAATTTTGCTGTGGCATTTGTTCTTCTATCTGAAGTCGCACGGCAAATCTAGGTTGCGGCTCTACATAGTGCTTGACGAGGCGCACCACCTCTCATTCCGTGAGGGTGGCCCAATCGATTTGCTTTTGCGCGAGGCGCGCAAGTTCGGACTGGGAGTGATCTTCGCCTCTCAGCAACCCGAAGATTTCAGTCAAGTCGCTTTTGACAACACCGCATCGAAACTCGTCTTCCAGACCGCCGATCCAACGCTGAAAGTGTCGCGGTTTATCGCAGCGAAGTGCTCTAGCTACGACTCTCCCGAAGGCATTCGTGACGCGATCTCCGTCTTGAAGCAGGGGGACGCATTGTTCGTCACGCAAAATAACGGATATCGCGTGCGAATCGCCGATTTGAAAACAAGGGCAACCTTGTGGGGTGAGGCGTAAACGTGAATCCGTCAGCGCCTCCGAAGGAATTTGTTTACGCTCCCGCGATTCTGATCCTGTCGCAAGACCTTTATCCGCGAAAGGTGGAAGTTGTTCGTGAGTACATTCAAAACGCCAGCGATGCCATAGATTCGTTCGGCGCGATGGCGCACCTACTCGACGACACATCCGAACCCGTGATCAAGGTTTCAATCCAAGGCCGCAGCTTGCTGGTTTTCGACAATGGCATAGGCATGGGTGCCGAGGACGTCGAAAAGCTACGTTACATCGCGTACTCGGAGAAAAAAGCTGGAGAGGAAGCCGGATACAAGGGCATCGGAAGACTAGCTGGATTTGCTGTTGCAGAGAAGCTGAAAATTTCTTCGACCCGCTATGGCGATCCGCAGTTGCACCATTTTGAAATTCGCGCCAAAGAGATGCGCGATGAGATCAGCCAGAACAAAAAGAAGGGCTTCGTTGAAACCGCGAGCGAGGTTATCAACCGTCACACGGACATTTGGTCTACGCCCGCAGATGACCCGAAGGACCACTACACGATTGTCGAGATACGCGGTATCTACGAATCGTGCTCCGAACTCCTCGATGGCACCCGATTGAAAGAGTACATCGGCGACATCGCCCCGGTGGATTTTTCACCAGAATTCAAATGGGGTAGTCGAATCTCTCAGTGGCTTCACAAAGATGTGCCGGACTACTCTCCCAAAACGATCTATCTATCAATGTCAAACGGGGAGCGAATCAAGGTCTATAAGCCTTACGTCGATTCCATGTCCATATCGGAGCCGCAACCAATCGCGGTGCGGGACCCAGCGAATCCGAACAACGTGCTCGCGTTGTGCTGGTACGCGACGAAGGGGCAGCAGATGCTCGATGAACTTCGCCCCAGCGGAAAGATATTCACGGTGGATGGAGACGGCGACAAAAAGCGATTCGCTGGACTCGTCTACAAGCTGTTCGGATTTTCTATCGGCGATAGGCACCTCCCCGTTAAGACGTTGTGGGATCGCAGTTTCCCAAGAGCGTTATGGTTCACTGGCGAAATTCACATCATCGACAAGGAAGTCCAGCCCATCACCGACCGCTCTGACTTCATCGAGAGTGACGCGCGAGATCGCCTCTACAAAGCCTCGGCTCTGATTCCAAGCACGTTGAATCAACAAGCGCAAGTAATCAGCTATGACCGGAATGCATTCAAGGAAGGTGAGACCTTCAACGTCAAGCTGCAACAGTTGAAGAGTCGCCTGCTCGCCAAAAATATCGAGAAGGCCGAACTAAAGTCGATTCGGGCAGACCTAAACCGTGGCCGTGCTGATCTACAAGCACGCATCGATAATTGCAGCGATCCAGCAATCGAGAAGTACGGCAAGAACGTCCAGAAATTTGCTGCGACGGTTCAAAAAGAACTCGACGAAGCCAAGATAATCAAAGGTGGGGACGGCGACATAGCGGACGTTGCACACGAACTCAAAATGACGAGCCAAGCCCGGCGCGTTTTCGAAATCATCATGGACGTTTTACAGGATTATCACGGCAAGGACACGGAAACGTACCATGAAGTGGCGGGGAAAATTTCGAAACGACTGCGGAATAAATACTGATGACTGTGCAACGCGATTTGGTGTTCCATACAAATCCGAACAAGGACTTCGTGCGCGGTGAATACGACTACGCTCACGTCGAACACTGGTATCACCTCCGGGGCCAACGATTAAATTATCTTGGCCTGCCCGCACCAGAGATGCTCGACATCATCACATGGGAAAAGTTCCTAAACCGTTTCACGACCATCGAAAGAGAAGAAAATCAGCAACACCTGATGTTCTTGCGGGCAAACGTCCGCGACGTCGAGCATCGGCTGTTTTCGTTGTACGGCGAGTTCGATGAGATTTTGCTCAAAGGGCGCGATCAGCTTGGACGACGGCCTGAATGGCCCTACGACGTTGTGAACCTAGACTACTTCGGTGGGTTCATTTACCAAGACCTGTCTCGGCCCAAGGCCATCAAAAAGCTGATCTCGAATCAGGTCGATTTTCAGCGGAGTTTTCTCATGATCATTACTTACCACCTCCGCGATGGTGACATCATCGGCGCGAAGGCGTCCTTCCTTGACGACCTTCGGCGGCAATTAACGAGTTCGACCGTGGATGCGAAAACGCGCAAAGCCATAGACCGCGCGATGGATTGGTATTCGGACCCGAACACTCCAGACTCGCAGCGGCAAACTTTACTTGTGAATTCGTTTCTGCGCGATACGGGTGAGGCGGAGCATTTTGACGTGCTGTGTCGGCCAGCCGTCCTGTACTCAGGAACCGGAAGCGCATCGATGATTCATTTCGTGACCGACTTCACGTTTCGCGCGAGAACCGCACACAAAACGTCTAGCAAACAGAGTATGTTTGAACTGGTCGATCTTGGAACGCGAGAAGTCAAAGACGCCAAGCTGATCAAATCGGCTGCGAAAGCGCCACGCTTGTCCGGCGTCTGATGCTAAGAAAGAGATAGTGGGATCGTGAGTCAAGGCTCTGCGGATGGCGAATAAGCGGATATTGCTAATCGAACCGTTCTACAAAAACAAATACCCCCCACTGGGGTTGATGAAGATCGCCCAATACCATGGCTCTCGCGGTAAGCGCGATCTCGTGCGGTTCATCAAGGGCGAAGAGGCGTCCGTCCTATCCGAAGCGTGGGACAGAATCTACGTAACTACGCTATTCTCATTCGAATTTGCCCGAATCGCCAAAAGCATTGACTTCGCGATTGAAGCCGCGAACGGGGACAAAGATAAGATTTTCGTCGGCGGCATCGCGGCGTCGCTGATGCATGAACGGTTCATCCGGGAGCCACGGTGGACAGGCATAAGATTCATCAAGGGCTTGCTTGGTGATGCTCCCGCCATCTCGCTCCAACTGGACGAATTTTCGGAAGAGTTCTATTCCGATGACCAACACGGAACGCCGATTGAAGACCTGACTCCTGATTACAGCATTCTCGATCAAATCGAATACAAGTATCCGGTCAACGACGCCTACTTTACCTACGCATCGCGAGGCTGCATTCGGAAATGCAGCTTCTGCGGTGTCCCGAAACTCGAAGGTGGTCAACGCGACATTGCGCCCATCACGTCTATGGTGCGCGAGATCGACAAAATTTACGGACAGAAAAAAGACCTGATCCTGATGGATAACAATGTTGTGGCCGCGCCACGCTTCCACGAAATCATGGCCGAAATACGTGACCTTGGTTTTACGCGCGGTGCAAAGCTGTCGCGTCCGGGTCGCCCTCCGGTTCAGCGCCGCGTTGATTTTAACCAAGGTGTGGACGCGCGCATTTTGTGCAAAGACCCTGTCTATCTGCGGGAACTGTCATCGATCTGCGTCAAGCCTCTGCGAATCGCGTTCGACCATCTTGGCCTGAAGAAACCATACGAGCAGGCGATTCGGTACGCTTACGAGTTCGGACTCACCGAACTGTCGAACTACATGCTCTACAACTTCCACGACACCCCGGCAGACTTGTATGCCCGCATGAAATTGAATGTCGATCTCAATGAGGAACTCGGAATTCGAATCTGGTCGTTCCCAATGCGCTTTCAACCGACCGACTTGCCGGATCGCTCGCACATCGGCGAGCACTGGACTCGGTATCAACTACGCTCCATGCAGCTCATTCTTCAGGCTACACACGGTGTAGTGAGTGGCGCGCCTGATTTTTTCAACCACGCTTTCGGTGATTCAATGGAGAACTTCGAGAGTCTGCTGTTGCGCCCTCAGCATTTCATCTTCAACCGCGAGTGGTATGAAAAGCACGGCGGGAAAGCCGAATATGAGGAATTCCAATCCTGCTTTCAACGGCTCAGTGCTTCACAACGAGCCGACTTAGTGAAACTGCTCTCGTGCGATCCTCGCGAATTCTTCAAGCTGCCATCGTTCACAAAGGACACGCAGATCAAAAGCATCCTGCGCTTCTACGTGCCACTCTCGAAGGCAGCAGAAGCTGCGATCTGGGCCAAGCAGAAAAAGATCATGAAACTGAAGGCCATAGAAGTGCCGGAAGATGAACTGGTCGAAGACGCCGGGTTGCTGGACGATGTTCAGCCTACTGGTGGACAGCACCGACTGGCACTCCGACAAGGAGCCTCCGCATGAGTGCCAACCTGACTTTGATCTCAGCTAGTCAAATACTGAAGGCTCGTCAGGACTGGAACCAGATCAGTAACGCTCCGATTATCGGCAAAGACATTCTCGAATTGCTTAGTAGCTCGATGTACGTGAACGTGCTGTCGGTCTATCGCGAGTACGTGCAGAACGCAGCGGACTCAATCGACATCGCGAAAGAATCAGGTTTGCTGTCAAAAGGTGCGGGACGTGTTCACTTGTCGGTTGATCCTCAGCGAAGGGTCGCGCGTATTCGCGATAACGGTGTGGGACTTCGCCGGAAGGATTTCACCGAACGGCTCGTAGCGTTCGGCGCGAGCAAGAAGCGAGGTACCCGAGCGCGTGGATTTCGCGGCGTCGGTCGATTGGCAGGATTGGGATATTGTCAGGAACTGATTTTTCGGGCGAAGGCAGTTGAAGATACGCACATCAGTGAACTTCGCTGGGACTGTCGCAAACTGAAAACTCTGATTCGAAGCGAGCAATATTCTGACAACCTCGAAAGGTTAGTACGGGATGTTGTCACGGAGAGAACATTCATCGACGACACGATGCCCGCTCACTTTTTCGAAGTCGAACTTGTTGGGATCGTGCGGCATGGAAGCGACGTGCTGATGGATAGCACCGCGATCCAAAAGTATTTGGAGCAGATCGCCCCAATCCCGTTCTCCCCGCTATTCTCTTACGGGGCGCAAATTGAAGAGATGTTGAAACCAAACGTGAATCTCGGCAACGTGGAGATCACGATTAATGAAGGGGAGCGCCCGCTCTACCGCCCGTATCGAGACGAGTTCGAAGCAAGGAAGGGTGTCCGTGATCGCTTCGAGCGGCTGCAACCTGTCAGCATTCCGAATTCAGATGGCGTGGTCGCGGCGACCGGATGGATTTTGCATCACGGCTATCTCGGTGCATTTCCGAAATCGTCTGCCATAAAGGGTCTGAGACTGCGGTCGGGAAACATGCAAATAGGCGAGGCCGAGTTGCTCGACGAGATATTCGCGGAGCCGCGATTCAACTCTTGGGCTGTGGGCGAAGTCCACATTTTGGACGACCGGATTCTGCCGAACGGTCGGCGAGACCACTTCGAACAAAACGTCCATTTCCGAAACGTGCTCGCCCAGCTTGCCCCACATGCTCGCGATCTCGGTCATCTGTGCAGAAATAGCTCTATTCGCCGGAACTGGATTCGTCAGTTCGAGCAAGGCGTGGTCTTCATAAAGAACCGACAAGCGATTCTTCGTCAGGGAGCAATCACGAAGGGGCGTCAGGCAAGGTTTCGAGACGAGATTCTCGATCTCGCAGCAAATTTGGAAAAGATTGCCAAGTCACCTGCGCTTGATTCGAAGACAAGGGCAGATTTTCACAAACGGCTGGTACATCTTAATGCGAAGCTCCATCTTGCGATGCCTTCGAAATCTGAGCACGAGGATTTGAAGCGCTTTCGAGGAGGGCGTCGACGTCTTGTTCAAAGGCTTGTGGATGTCGTCTACGACGTAGTGCCAAATCCTACCGGAGCGAAAACGCTTGTCGACAAGATATTGCGCCGTCTCTAGTCGAGATTGGGGCGGGCATGTGGTTGCTGCCCTCTAGTATGGAGCCGAGCGAGAGAATTGAAGCGTAATTTCGTAACTAACCGATGCTATCTCTATGGGGGGCCGTCTTCCTTTCCAATTCCCTCTCAATTTTGTCTTTCAGACACTCGGGACAGAGACACGTCTGAGCATCTTTCGGGATTGGCATGTGAGGAAAATCGGCACACCAGCAACGTCCGTAGAGATCACAATTCATCGGAGCAGAGCAATTTGAACAGCGCGTTTCCACAACGAGATTGTTGCATAATTCCGTTGTAGCGAGAGCGTGAGGTCTTAACAGATGCGTGCGAAGCTGGTCACAAAGCCTTCCAGCGTCTCGGAGACGCCGCAACCTGCCTCGCAAGCCATCGAGTCAAACGGTCGTATTTCCCCATCGTTGTTCTCCAATCTTTAAGAATTGAGAAGCACGCCATTCAACTGCACGCGCCCTCACGTACAGTTACTTTCGAACGGATTCCCCGGAGCGCATCTGTGACGGAGTGACATTAGTACCCCACAGGCGGAATCGGCGAAAAAACCTCTGCGTGGGATGTGTTCACAATACAGATGTATTTCGAAGCCTCTGTTCGGCAAATTTCGCCTCTTAGGATCAACAACTTGCAGCGGCGTTGTCAGCGAGGTTTTTCGAACATGTCACAAACGCTCGCTGCTACGAGGCTGATGCGCTCCAGTCCCATTGAGGCGGCAGCCTGCGAGGCTGTGTCGAACGACATTCAATGCATTTACCCCAAGTGTCCGCTGTTAGTGTTCGGCAAGCAGTTGGCTGATGAACTGAACGCCGGGAAATTGGTCAGCCGTCGCAGTGCAGCGTCGATGCTTCGAGCAAGCACAGGTAAGTGGGTAAGTGCTCGTTGGGTTGTTGCCGTGCGGCTCGACTCTTGCCGGGAAAGAAGGCGAGTCTTGCTGCGTCCGAAAATTCGAGTTGGATGCCCCGCCCAGTTCGCCCTCGATTCGTGAGGTTATGTGGATGTAGTCCAGCGATTGATTGATCCGCCCCTGCTTTGGTCGCATCAACTGCGAGTATCTCGTATGGAGCGAGATCAGCATTCAACGACTGAATCATGATTGCTCTTCCTTTTTCGTGGAGCCCACCCACGTACACTCTGCGTTCCTGATCACGCTCAGCACCGTGGAAAGAGACGATGAACTCTGTCTCGGCGGCAAGTCGAGTGAAGTCTGGCTCATCGAACCGAGTGCTGTCGATATGGAAGGCATTCCAGTTGTTGTGATTCAAATGGCCCAAGAATAGATAGAAGGTACGGGCATTGACATCTGCGACCGCCCGAGCGATCTCCGAAGTCAAGGGCTCGATGCCGCCGCCATGAGGAGCGGCGATCAAACAGGAGTGAAGATTATCCCGATTACCGATCACGATCTCGAAATCGAAATCATGACCTCGGCGATGTCCAGCTTTGAGGATGTCCGCATAGCAAGTCGGCGGCACTACAGGCTTGTCTGTCCCCGGTTGGTTTTCCGGCATTAACACTCCGATACCTCAAATCGATGATTGTATGCGGCAGTATACCTGCCTTACTGCGATCAGTTTGCTCGGAGAAGCCAATTCAATTTGAAGCTGACCAGCCGCCACGACAACCGTTGATACCATACAACTGACACTCTGTTGCACATCTCGCCAATTTAACGCACAAACGAATATACTGTGAGCAACAGAACCCAAGAAAGTACATATGGTCGATCTGTGCTGCGAACCTTCAGTCACGACGAACTGGGGTTCTGGATCGGCGAGAAGGGTGTGCTCTTATAGAGGGTCGCTAAGGGAGGGTTAGTGCCTGATCCAGAATATGCGAATCTCTCTTAAATTTATCTCCTACACGAAATCAGTCGTTGATCGCCTCGAACCATTCAGATGGATTTGTTTCGCCATTTGCTGTGTGCCCTTGCTCCTCCAGTTCATGATAATGGGTTCTTTGGCTCGATTCATAAGCTTGCGGCTGTGGCTGATCTCCCTGCTCCAGTTCTTGGCAATTCTTGTGCTCCTTTTTCAACTTAGCAAGCGCCGGAGCTTAGCGTGGCGAGCACGTCGATTTCTGACTTCTCTCGATGAACCAAGTGAGATAGACGTTTCTGAGATCATCCGATCCGGTACGCATTTCCGGACTCTACCAGCCCTAGTCGGCTTGTGGATATTGATAGCATTGGTTGTCTGTCCTTTTTACGTTCAGAGTGGATCGACGGGAATGTTCGGCTACCCTCGCGCCGTTATTGAAAGTGCTGACACTACGTTCTTCGCTGCTTTATGGACAGTACAAGCGACAGTTCTGGGAATCTTTCTTGTCATTTTGACTTTCATCTTCCAGTTTATTAGCTTGCAGAGGGCGTACGAAACGAGCCTACTTCCTTTTCTCGCTGAACAAGTACACATAAAACCAGTCATTCTGATGAATCTCTTTTTCGTCGTGTTCGAAATGGCTCCGCTGCTGATTAAGGTGAGCAGTCCACTTCTCTTGGCAAAATACATCGCTATTCTCGGTTTGATGTTTGCGGTTTTATCGGCCTCGTATCTACTCATTCGCGTTTTGGACTTGTTGCGCCCCGAAATGATAGACGAGAGCCTTATGGCACTAGTGAAACGTGACCTCGGGAAAGAACTCGAAGAAGAGCAGTTCTTGAATGTATCGGCTGCAATCCTCTCAGAAGAATGCACCTCATGGGGAATAGAGTATTCCGCAATGGATCTTCTGACTGCCCTTCCTGCTATACGGTCTGCCGTGGTAGGCAAAATCGTGGACATCGACCTTAACCGTCTAAGGCAATTTTGTCGCAACCTGAAAGGTACTTTGCCGATGGGTAGCACTCCGCCCGTGAAAGCCCGCCTTGTCGTCATGATCTCAGACGGCTTGACTAGGCAACGCAACGTGCTTGTACGGATTCCGTCGAGAGACCTCAATCTCCGAAATGAGCGGCTACTACGACGAGCATTTAGGATTGAACAGTATGGCGAGAACTGAATCTTCGCTCGACAGAAGTCTTACGTGGCTTCGCGAACAAGGACTACGCGCCGTTGACGCTCATTCTTCGGACAGCTTCCGGAGAGTCCTGTCCAGTCATGTCGATTTGATCGAACTTTACCTGAAAGCAAGGCGCAAGTTTCGGCACGGCATGCAAGGTTATCGTGTCACGAACGCAGCATTTTTGGGCTATGAGTCTAATGCCCTATACCGGATAAACGCTAGCATCGAGGAATTAATACGAAGGTCGATACAGGCGCAGGACCAGCGAATATCGGTGGTTGCAGCGTACGGATTGACTGGAGCCCTCACGAAATCGCTCGACTCAGAAGCATTCCCTGTTTTCAGTAAACTACTGGACATCGTTAAGCTCTCTTTTGCACTCGCACTCAATATAGAAGACCCGTCAAAGCGGAAGCAGACAATCGAAATATTCGCCTCTGTCGTTGAGAACTTCGGTTCCTTCAACTTGGTCTCGACGCATCTGGACGAAGCACCCGATAGGATGCAAGCGCTACCAAATTACGGAAAGGCCTTAGTTTCGAGCTTGAGCGGGGTTCTCAAAGAAACCATCGATCGTGATGATGTTGCGATGTTCTCGACTATCTTCAACACCTTGACGGCTGCGCTTCCAGAAGGGCATCGAGATCGAGCTAGCGAACTCTATTCTCTGCAGCTACAACTGCAGCGGAGCAATGATGCCGCACGCGCAGAAATAGAGAAGCGGATTGGGCGGCTCAGCGAAGAAGTGGACTTTTTTCGTGAAGTTACCTCGACCAGAGATGAACTAATTTACAACCTCGGTGGCTGGGCCGTGAAGCGGTACGACGAGAAGAAACTGGAACCGACCCGAATTCAGGATTTCATGGCGAGAATCTTCCCTTGGTTTCCAGATTTCGTTAGCTTGACGTTGCTTTATGCAAAGGGGTTAACCCAAAGTGCAGACTCCTACGGTTGGAGCCTTTGGGAAGTGGAGCCCGGTGCGTTTAGTGCCTCTCAAGGATGGCTCTCAAAGTTCTACGTTATTGCTGCCGTTCGTATTCTGCGAAATGCCCCAAGTGACCTAGACCGAGAGCACGTATACAGAAAAATAAAAGAATGGGTCATCCCATCTTCGTCACTTGAACTAGCACTCAAGGAGGTGCGGGAGATTAGCGACTCGCTGTTATCGGAACTTCCGAAATGGAAAGCCCTGTTGCCCGAAATTGAAGGACGTACAGCGTTGCCTGAAGAAAAAGATGAAACCGCGCCAGACAGGTACAGATTTTCGTCTGTCATCAATTTTTGGGAAGAGTTGCTGTCCCGGCGGCGTCGTGATGAAGAACAAGAATTGCTAGATACGGAGATTTCAGAACACACGAAGACCCAGTTCAGCGCAGTGGTGAAAACAAATTGGCTCGAATACTCTCTATTCAGGAAGCTCGCTAAAGCATATGGATTCTTCGAGGACCACACTGGTGAACCCAATGTGCCTGTCAACGTGCAACCGTGGGGAATACAACCTCAACTACAGGATAAAATGTGGTTCGTTCCGGACAATCAATTTGCGTCCAAATCCCTAGCAGAGCACCTCGGCCGTTCCTTGGGCGAGTTAGAAACACAGTTTGCGTTTGACGCAATTGCGTCTCTGTTCGAGGCAGTGACCGTGAAAAACACTGAGCAGGGCAAGCCCATTTTGGACGCTTTCATAGACTCGATTTCTGACGAGAAAATTGGCTCGTACGTCCTCTTTTCAATACGTGGTTTCGATTATGCGACAAAGTTATATGATTCCGATCAGTTTGAACCGTTTTCGCGAGCGCCCTCGGAGCAGCTATTTGGGCTCCAGATTCTCGCAAAGTACCGAAAGGTTCCCATAATCGAGGTCTGGGGTATGGGAACGGGCACGAGTCCCTGTGGCGTTTGCGTGCCGATTCGCGAAATGGGTATTTGGCATCAGTATCGGGCTAGTACTTTGGGAGAGGAACTGGCGGTTGGGTTCACGCCTGTTGACGAGACAAAGGCAGAGAGTCTGCTAGATCAGTGGTCCCGCCGAGGACAGCAAAACGCCGATCCGGTTCAGAATCGAGGGGAAGCGATCCTTAACCTTCGCAAGAAAATCATAGTTCACGTATGGGAACGATTCGCTTATGTACCTCAAAAAGGGCCCATCGGAATAAGAATCGTACTGCCTCCGAGTCATTGAAACTTATAGTCGCTCCTATCACTCAAGTACTTCTACTCTTGCTCCACCGTAGTTACTCGTCCACAAGTTCCGGGTACGTGTGCCGAAGCTCTTTGCCCAAATCGCGAGCCGTCTCCAGCCCGAGCGACTCGCCTGCCAGAACGATGTCAATTGCGACGAGCATCACCCGCGCAAGCATGATCTCCCGTTGCCTGCGCTCCGCTGCTGATGGCAGCGTCACGACCGCGAGGATTTCGGGGCTTTCTGGTTTGTTCATCTGTCACCTCAAAACAGTTTCACAGTTTTTCATATCTCGCTTCCACCGCCTTCGCGCCCCTGCGGTACGCGGCGTGAAGCCCCATTCATCCTTGGGCTTGTGCTTGTAGCCGCTCCCGTGCGACGGGCTGGCGCTCAGGAACCTGTTGCGTTTTCATTGCGTGCTCATTCCGCATCCTCGTTTCGTTCGCGGCGACGTCGAAGCCGCTGGGCGTCAGGCCCT
>Ga0209526_10001246_pt1 | contig 16976 bp, 12 predicted proteins | sample JacPinW_OM2H0_M1_FD_188566 | JGI IMG/M metagenome (GOLD analysis project Ga0209526, IMG submission 188566) | Forest soil microbial communities from Algoma, Ontario, Canada - Jack Pine, Ontario site 1_JW_OM2H0_M1 (SPAdes) (version 2) | ecosystem: Environmental > Terrestrial > Soil > Boreal... | reverse complement strand
CGCTCGCGCGGATACCTTGCGCCCAATGGTCACCATGTTCGTATGACATATGTTCGTATGACAGAAGAGCCTTCAGGGTGCAGGAAGGCGAACTTCGACGTCAATGGGGAGGTGTTCGTATACGGTACGCGTTTGACGGTGCATCCGGCGGTCCCTGTTGACCGTGAATCCGATCAGCTTGAGTTTTGCTGGGCGCATCCAATCTCACTCCGGTCAGCATCCCCAACACCGGAGCTCGATCGCTCACCGTCACGGGTTAGCGACCAGCCTTGGTTTGTGCTCTCCTCCGGCTCGGGAATGCGATCGGCGGTGAATACAACGATCAGAGCGTGCAGTCGGGAACGACTACAACTAGGTTTGAGACCACGGTGGACGATATGTGGAGGGGGAGCGAACCCGAATTCTCAAATCACGCTGGAATCTGACTCTGAAGCACCGCTCCGCCCAAAATCCTATTCTGCTCCGCTAAGCAAGCTACCAGGTCGGGGACCGTTGTCAGCGGCTCGACCAGATTCTTTGTCGCGACGGGAACGCTAGCTTGTGTGCCATCGCTACGTTTGCGATACTTTTCTTGCTGGTGGAGGCGGCGCAGGCCGCAGTGCGCTGTAGCCTGACTGGCGACGTCGGTTCGTGCACTTGGCTATGCGTCGCGATCCTCCCGACAGCTTCCATCTTCAGCAGCCGTAAGAATTGCTTCTCTAGCTGCCGCTGATCGACGTACAGGAAGACCAAGACGAGATGACGGCGGCTCAGGGGCTCTATCTTGAGGCGCTCGGCGTCAAACGTCCCATGCGAGGACTCCAGCGCTGATCGTCAGCGCAACACTCACTGGCCGGTCCACGGCTTGCTCTGATGCACCTAGCACCTCACGCACTTTGTCTAGCAGTGCGTCCCGCGTGAAGGGCTTATGAAGCAGAGGCCAACTCTAGAACTCTACGGCTGGCGATCCTAAGACTGTGTGTAGCCTGACATATACAACACTTCCATATCCCAACGTTGGAGGGCCAGACTTTCGCAGAACGCGCGCCGTTAGCTCCTGGGAGCACGACGTCAGTCAGTAATAGTCTGGCGCTTCGGCTTAATGCGTTTCGGACTGTCCTACGGCTCTTGGATGAGTTGCGCCGAAGAAGACAAACGGCTGAGCTTACTCCCAACAAAGACGATTGGCGGTTGCATATGTTACACCGGCTGACGGGCCGACGTTCGGCGCACACTAGGGTCTGGGAAATGTCTGTCTCCCATACACTTTTCCGGAATTCTGGACAGAGTGACATTAGCGGCAACGCAGCCGATGACCTGGAGAATGCTTATTCCTAAACCACTTGCGGTGCTTGCTGAGTCCGAAATGATTTGGCTCGCAACGTGCCTTGAGTTCGGAGAGACAAAGTGCTCTATAAACGTCCTGCTAGCCGACCGGGAGCTCCGACGATGAAAACTGGAGCAGAATTTTGTAAGCCCATTGCTACCGAAAAAGATTCCGGCCGATTTGGCGATTTGCTGGTGGGGATCACTTTGGTCTTTGTCATCGGGTTGTGTCACCCGCATGGTTGGGCACAAGAGGCACTGGTTCTGGTGGGCTCTGGATCCAGTGTTCCTGCGCCTCTGTATAACAGGTGGGCGCAGGAATACAACAAGCGCGACTCGGGGATTCAGGTTAGGTACCTTCCAATCGGTACCAGTGAAGGCATAAACCAGATCTCCCACGACAGCGGCGACTTTGGTGCTGGCGAGGTCCCCCTCACAGACAGGGAGCACAACGAAAGGAAGTTGACCGAAATTCCCTCCTTGTTGATCGGCATCGTTCCGATCTACAACCTGCCGGGGGTTCATGGCGACCTCCGGTTCTCCGGGAAGGTATTGGCAGAAATTTTTCTGGGACAGGTGAAGACCTGGAACGACTTCCAGATTGCTCGCCTCAATCCCGATCTATCTTTACCGAATCTGCCGATCAAGGTCGTTTATCGGCCGGCGGGTAAAGGCTCGAATTATGTTTTCACCGAGTTTCTTTCCAAGACCAGTTCCGAGTTCCGTTCACAGATCGGGACCAGTCCTTCGCCCAGTTGGCCCGTAGGCAAGCCAGCCGAAGGCAGTTCTGGTATGGCCGACAAAGTGAGAAGCGAGGTTGGCTCGATTGGGTACGTGGAGGCTCAATATGCCGTCAAAGCCGGCATTCCATCTGCCAGAGTGCTAAACCCAGCCGGGCGGTACGTCAAAGCCTCCCCGCATACGCTCACTGCCGCCTGCCTTGCGGTCGAGGCGCCGTCGTGGGACGCGTTTTCCGCTTCGTTGACTAATGGGCCGGGAGCCGATTCGTTCCCGATCACCAGTTTCACCTGGCTGTACCTATCAACTACTTCCGCCGATCCTCGACGCGTAACTGCCCTGCGTGATCTATTGGATTGGATGTTCACCGATGGCGAACAACTTGCAACACAGGAAGGCTACTCAGCACTGCCAAAACCACTGTTAGCGAACGTCAAGGCGAAACTCAGAGCTCTTCATTAACCGGCGGTGTACTCATCCTTAAGCACCTCATGTGATGCTGTTTCAGAGACCACGCCTTGTTTTTGCGCGGGATGTCGATGCCCTGAGGGACAGCCGTGAAAATCAATCTCTAAACTACGCGCCGGAGGATATGGACGCGGCCAAAACCAAAGCGGCGGAAGATGCGTACCGCCGTGGGCGTGAATCGGCAGTCGCTCTCGCCCGAAGTAGTGGGCGCACCCTGGGAAGCTTTCCTATGCCTCGGTGGACCCGTTCGAGCGCGCGCGCCGAATACCCATGGCCGGGACGTTTTTTGGCAAAGAAAACGTAGCATCTGCCGCGCCCGCGCCGACCGAGGAATTCACTCCGCAAACCATTTCAACAACCGCCCACCTAAATGCCATGTCCAATTCGAAAGCGGAATCGAAACGAGTGGGGCGGGTCTCCGACCCACCCAGGCCGAAGCAAGGCTCGGCAACGATGTAGCGGAGACGCGCGTTCTACGTCGAACCCGCGGAACTCTACTTCGGAATGCGGCTTGCGTCCAGAGGTACCTCGCGTTGAATCACCATCTCCAACGTTGTGCCAGCGTCCATCTTCACGTCATTGCCACGGGTCAGCAAGCCGATCGCGGTGCCCACGCCGCCGCCGATTCCGGCCCCGATCAGGCCTCCCTTGACGCCATTGCTAAGCCCGCCAACCACCGCCCCAGTTCCCGCAGCAGTGGCTACGGTCTTGGCTTTCTCGCCCGTTTGACTATCCTGGCGAATGGTCCCTTCCTCGTCCTTCATCGAGGTCTTTTCAGCTCCGGGGACATTCTCGACCGCGCCGGGCAGGACCACGGTGTAACCGCTGGGATAGATCAGAGTGCTGAAGTGCATGAGCACCTCGGCCCGACCCTTGACTCGTCCACCGCGCTTCACTTTGCTGATCCTGCCCTGCACATAAGTGCCAGCTGGAATCACGATGCGATCCTTGAAAACCACCGGAAATGTAGTCTCGGCGTAGACGGCGTCGCCTTCGCGAGCATTCTTGGTTGAAATGGACTGCTTGAGCGCCAGCGGGACCTTGGTGCCGGAGGGGATCGTAAGCTGCCCTGAGCTAGCTGCTGATGCCGCAGGAGGGTCAGGCCGAACCCCCGGACTTGCCTGAGCTGAAGCCAAACCATACACGAGAAATAGAGTGATCACTGTGCGCATCGATTACCTCCCAAAACCACACGGACGGCGAGCACCGCGACCGGCTCACGAGCCCGCGTTACCTGGGCCGATATCTGATCCGATACCAAGGTACGATGCAAGTTGCAGATCGAAAGTTTGTCGAAATCTTTGCCGGCGCGGCTTCCTAGGTGCTGGTAGACCGCTGGTTCTCCCAGACGTTCCCCATGAACTGCGATTGCAACCGCTGGGCACAAAGCTCGCCGCATACGTGAAGAGTGCCTTCGCGCAGCGCAATCTCGTCGTCCCAAAGGCAAAGGTAGAGGACTGGCCAATTGAGCTCGCTGAAGGACGTCCACATTAGCCACCAGTGGTCACTGGCTCCTTTGAGAGTCCCGCAGTTGGGACCGGCACAACGATAAAGCAAACTTGATGTGGGGATGGTTGACTTGGCGGCTTTCATCCTCAGCTCCTGGAGCAAACAAATCAATCGGCCAAGACATTCTAGCGGAAGTAAGGTGTTCTGGCGGCAATCATCTACTTGTAAATCAGATACTTCTGCCGGAGCTGCTGGAACTTTTCCAGGGGCCCCCTCCAATCGTCAGCGATGCGCCGCGGGTCTTGCCCGCTAGCAACGGCGTCGTACACCGACTGGTTCAGCAGCAACTCGATCATCCGCTCCATGTGGAATTGCTCGGGATAAAGGCGGTGCAGAGCGGAGGCCAGCTCAATGCCCAATTCAGGTGCGTCGAATGCATTGCGCTCCACCAGCAGAATATTGACGCCCTCACATTTCTGGCCCGCATAAGGGCTGGCGCCGGGGGTGAAGCTAACGGGCACAAAGCGCACTCCGGAGATGCCTCTGACGTTCAGATATTGCGTCAGTTCCGTCGCCTTGATCCAGGGTGCACCCAACAGCTCGAAGGGGGTGTCGGTACCGCGGCCTACCGAAACATTCGTGCCTTCGACCAAGGCCACACCCGGGTACAGCGTCGCTTCCGTAAGGCTACGCAGATTGGGCGAGGGATTGATCCAGGGCAACGCAGTCGAATCGTACCAGTCGCCGCGCATCCACCCTTCCATGGGGACGACGGTCAGCCTGGCGTTGATGTTGCGCTCGGCGTTGAACATCTTCGCCAGTTCCCCCATGGTCATCCCATGCCGGACCGGGATGGGAAAGTAGTTCACGAAGCTTTCACGTCCGGAATCCGATATGGCCCCCTGCACCAGAGATCCCGTGACTGGATTTGGGCGATCAAGGACGACAATCTCGATTCCTGCTTTGGCCGCGGCTTCGAGAAAATATCCAAGAGTCGTTTCGTAGGTGTAGAAGCGGGCGCCTGCATCCTGGATATCGACTACCACTGCATCGAGGGTCTTAAGGACATCGAGCGGCGGCCTCCGGGCGGAGTCGACTGCTCCGTAGACGCTGTGGACAGGAACGCCGGTCGCTGCGTCTCGCGAGTTGACGATATCAGTAGTGTCCAGAGCGCCGGTGACTCCGTGTTCGGGACTGAAGATGGCGTCCAGCGAGATGCCTGGGGCGGGCGCTAGGACATCAATTGTTCGGCGTCCTTGAGAATCGATCCCGGTCTGGTTGGTTAGCAGCCCAATTTTCCTTTTACCGGTGGCCGCGCGGATCGGATCGAAGTTGTGGGTCTCAAGCACGTCAATACCGGTCTCGACCGACCCATTGCGCACAGCTACCCGGCGGGCGGCGGTCTGTGCTTCGTTGTATCCAGTGACGCTTTTCCAGCGCAGTTCGTCTTTCTCGCTGACGGTCAGCGGAACAGCCGCTGCTACCGCAGTGGCTAACTTCGAGCGCAGCGCGATCGCGCTTCCCTTCCCACGAGGATGGACGGAGTTGGTCAGCAAAATGACGTAAGTGCGCGTAGTCGGATCGATCCAAATGGATGTACCCGTGAATCCGGTGTGACCAAACGATCCTACCGGCAAAAGTTCGCCACGATTGCTCGAAAAGGGCGAATCGATGTCCCAGCCGAAACCACGCAGCACCTGGGATGTCGGTGGCTGCTGCGGCGTGGTCATTTTCTCGATCATTTCCTTGGACAGAACCGGGCTGCCGTTTAGCAGTGCCAGGGCAAACTTCGAGAGATCATCGGCGGTGGAGAAAATCCCAGCGTGTCCAGCTACGCCACCCATGCGGCGCGAGGTGGGATCGTGCACGACGCCCCGCAGCATCTTGCCTTGCTCGTCGTACTCAGTAGGGGCGATCTTCGGCCGCCAGGCGACGGGCGGCAGAAAACGAGTGTGCGTCATCTGCAACGGGATGAAGATTTTCTTAGCGCAATAGGCATCCAGGGTGTTTCCGGTCACACGTTCTAGCAACGCCCCCAGCGTGATGAAATTAATGTCGCTGTAGAGGAATCCGGCACCGGGCGAGTACACGGGTTTCTCGGCAAAGGCCATACGGAAGGCGGTATCGCGACCTTGCCAGGGCGGAATCAGGTCCAGGTCTCCCCGGAGCCCGGAATAGTGGGTCAACAGGTTGCGAACGGTGATGTCCTGCTTGCCATTCTCGGCGAACTCCGGAATGTATTTGGTGACGGGATCATTCAACCGAACTTCACCCTTTTGCACGAGTTGCATCACCGCGGTTGTCGTGGCCACGACCTTGGTGAGTGATGCGATGTCGAAGATGGTATTAACGGTCATGAGCTCGCGGCGCGGCTCGAGCGAGCGGTTGCCGAAGGCTTTACGGTAGACCATTCGTCCGTTGTGCCAGACCAATACCACCGCGCCAGGAATCTGGCCGTCGTGGATGGCTTCGTGCACAATCGAGTCGAGCACGCCGAGATTGGGTGCGCCGGAAGCCTGAGCCCTAGCCGCCGATGTAGGCGCGGGCGTCCCGCTCGTTCTTGCCCAAGAAAAGCCGACGAGCATTGCCGCAGTAAAGCAACACGTAGGCAGACGCCGAGTTGTCCAAGTTGAGCTTTTGGGAAAAATACGGTCGCTCCTCGGCTCAATATTCTGGTTCGGTACTTCGTTCTGCTGACGCATAGTTAAATCTTAGTACACACGCTTCGATCTAGTTACCTTTACCCGATTACCGAAGTTTGTTATAACCCGAACATCGAGCACACTATACCTTTGTCAGAATGTTCTCCCTCGCCGAAGATCGGCGGCCAATCTGCCGCCCGGTTTCCTGCTCCTGGCTATGAGCAGCAGGATGCGGTTTTTAGCCAAGCCTTCGATGTGCTACGAAAGGCTGCCGCCGGAGCGGCTTTTCCAGCAGCTTCGATCGCAATTACTTGCCGGGAGAAACTCGTCGCGCTCAAAGCCTTTGGCCACTTCACCTACGAACCCGATTCGCCGCGAGTGACAATCGACAGCGTTTTTGATCTAGCCTCGGTCTCCAAGGTTGTGGCCACAACCAGCATGGCTATGATTCTCTATGAGCGCGGCCTGCTCGATCTGGAGACGCCCCTGGTCGCCATCGTGCCCGAGTTCACCGGCGAAGATCCGAATCGCCGCAACGTCACCCTGCACATGCTCCTGGCGCACTCCTCAGGGTTACCCGCATACGAGAAGCTATTTCTCAAGGCCAAGACCAGAGAGAAATTGCTCGCGGCCGCGTTCAGCGCTCCGCTCACGGCTGATCCTGGCACGAGAGCTGAATACAGCGACATTGGGTTCATCATTCTGGGTGTCGCGCTCGAGCGGATCGCTGACGAAAACCTCGACCGCTTCTGCCAGCGTGAACTGTTCGGTCCGCTAGGGATGACGCACAGCGCCTACAAGGCTCCAGCAGCATGGCGTACTTCCATTCCACCGACAGCGGATGACCGAAGTTTTCGGAAACGCATTATCCAGGGCGAAGTACAGGACGAAAATGCCAGCGTGCTGGGCGGCGTGGCTGGACATGCCGGCTTGTTTGCCACTGCGCGGGACGTCGCAACCTTTGCGCACGTTATTCTGCAGGGAGGACTGCCTGTGGTTCGTCCCGAAACCCTGGCGCTGTTCACTCGAAGGGAAGTTTCGCCGCCCGGAACTTCCCGGGCGCTAGGATGGGACACGCCTTCCTCACCCTCACAGTCAGGAAAATATTTCTCTGCCACTTCATTCGGGCATCTGGGATATACCGGGACCTCGCTGTGGATCGACCCCGTGCGCCAGTTTTCGATAACCTTGCTCACCAATCGCACCTGGCCCGATTGCACCAATAACGCCATCAAGGAACTGCGGCCTAGATTTCACGACGCAGTGGTTGAAGCAGTGGAGGCGGCGTCCCTGGAGAAGAACGGTTGAAGCGGAGAAATACACGGGAGAACCTCAGCCGGCTCGTCACCGAGCAGCCAAATCGGGCCTCGGCAGACCTGGACCTTAGGTCGTCCCTTGAGGTTGCGCGCATTATCAATGCCGAGGACGCCAAAGTGCCGGCCGCTGTGCAGTGCGCCCTGCCCCAAATCGCACGCGCCATCGATCTGATTACGGACGCTCTGCAGCGGGGTGGAAGGCTGATCTACGTGGGTGCAGGGACGAGCGGCCGGATTGCCGCGCTCGATGCCGTAGAGTGTCCACCAACCTTCAACACCAGTCCCAAAACCGTTCTGTTCGTGATCGCGGGCGGACCCGCTGCCTTAGCCGCCGCGGTGGAAGCGAACGAAGATTCCCGCGAACTCGGCGAGCGCGAAATGGCGAAGAAGAAACCGGGCCGGAACGACGTGGTAGTTGGAATCGCCGCCAGCGGGCGGACACCGTTCACCATCGCCGCGGTTGAGTATGCGCGGCGTAAGGGAGCCAAGACGATTGCCATTACCTGCAATCGCAACACACCGCTGCAAAAGGCCGTGCACTTGGCCATTGTCACCGAAGTGGGGCCGGAAGTGATCTCGGGGTCGACCCGCATGAAAGCGGGCACCGCGCAGAAAATGGTGCTGAATATGCTCTCCAGCGGCGCCATGACCCGACTGGGGCACGTTTACGGGAATCTCATGGTAAACGTCGATCCGAAGAATTCGAAGCTGGCGGAACGGGGAGTTAGCATTCTGCAGCGGGGGACGGGTGTGGGTAGAGAAATCGCGCAGCAGGCTTTGAGGGCAGCGGGAAACAGAGTCTCGGTCGCACTGGTTATGCTGCAGGCGGAAGTGGGCCGCCGGGAGGCGGAGCGGACACTGAAATCGGCCGGACGCCATGTGCGGAGGGCGATTGCGGCGGCGCGCAGTTTGTAGGTTTTCGTAGCGCCGGCGTCGCGCCGGCTGTCAGGTGGGCGCCTCGCCCACCTTCCGGAGTGGCCGTTGAGCCGGGGGCTCCGCCAGGCCATGTCCCCCGGATTAATAATTTCTTGCCCTCTCTTCCTCGCCTGCGCCGTTAGAATAGACCGACGCCACAGACGGGACGGACCCATTGGGGTTATCTTAAGCATTCATCAGGACAGGAATTATCTAGCTATGGATAAACTTGTAATCCGCGGCGGCAACCCGCTGTTGGGGACAATTCGCGTCAGCGGAGCCAAGAACGCCGCGCTGCCGGCCATGGCCGCCGCTCTGCTCACCGAAGAACCGGTCATTCTTGAAAATGTCCCGCAGGTGCGGGACATAGAGACCACGCGCAAACTGCTTTCCGCCATGGGCGCTGAGGTGGAACTGGGCTATGGTCGGGCGCAGCATCGTACCACCATCTGTGCCCGCAATCTGACCAATCCCGAAGCCTCCTATGAACTAGTCAAGCAAATGCGTGCTTCTTCGTTGGTTCTCGGCCCGCTGGTGGCCCGCTGCGGAAGAGCTCGTGTTTCCCTCCCGGGCGGCTGCGCCATCGGGGCCCGCCCCATTGATCTGCATATCAAAGGGCTGGAGCGCCTGGGCGCGAAAATCATACAGGACCACGGATACGCAGAGGCCAGTGCCGAGCGGCTTAAGGGCGGAGAGATTGTATTCGAGAAGATTACCGTAACCGGCACCGAAGACCTGCTCATGGCGGCAACCCTGGCTGACGGCGAAACCCTAATGCGCAACTGCGCCCGCGAGCCTGAAGTCGCTGACCTCGCAGACCTGCTTAACAAAATGGGCGCACAGGTTGAAGGCGCCGGCACTGCGACCATTCGCGTACGGGGCGTTAGCAAGCTACATGGCGCGAAACACCGGATCATTCCCGACCGGATCGAAGCCGCCACGTTCATCATTGCGGGAGCGCTGACCGGAGGCGATTTGACCATTGCCGGTTGCGATCCCAGCCATCTCGTTGCGCTACTCGAAAAATTGCACGAAGTCGGCGTGAAGACATCGCACACGGCGGAAGCAGTCCGGGTCATGGGCGACACATGGTTCATGGCCGCCGACATCACTACCGAAGAGTACCCCGGCTTTCCCACCGACATGCAGGCACAGTACATGGCGCTGGCTACACAAGCCAAGGGAACTTCGACTATTACCGAGAATATCTTTGAGAACAGATTCATGCATGTGTCGGAACTGGTGCGCATGGGGGCGAACATCAAGATCGAAGGACGGTGCGCCGTGGTGCGCGGTAAAGCGCCTTTGAGTGCGGCGGCGGTGCTGGCTTCCGATTTGCGGGCTTCGGCCTCGCTGGTCTTGGCGGCTCTGGTGGCGGAAGGCGAGTCGATTATCGATCGCGTCTATCACATCGATCGCGGCTACGAAGATATAGAAGAAAAACTCCGCGGTGTTGGAGCGCAGATTCGTCGGATCGGAGAGATCCTGCCGAAGCGGCCGGCCGCTCCAGCCGTGAGGGCATAGATCAACTTCCGCTTCACCCCAAGCAACGAGCCGTTAGCTGCACTTTGTCATGGCTCGCCGCTCCTGTGGCTGGGGCCTCTCTCCGGTTTAGATCTCGCACTGTCGGTGTTGAGCCGCTCACCGGGCCCGCAGTATCGGCAGCGGCAAATCGCGGCGACTGCAAAAAGCACCACCCTGCGGGAGTGGCCTTGGTTTTGACCGGCACTTCCACTCCCCCAGAACAGGCGGCATTGTACCCGGGGTCGCCTGCGGTCGATAAAGGAATGGGTTCTAGTCCAAATCGAAGTCGCGGATGGGCTTACCGGTGTCGGGGGTTTCTTTCGCTTTCTTGACTGCTTCCCGGAATTTCTTCTCCAGCAGGTCGGAGGCGTGCTTCTGAGCCTCCACCGACTGACGAAAGATGGAATCACGGCGGTTGTCCTGCTCTTTCATGGCGCGGGCAGCCTCTTCGATGTCCGCGAACATCTTCGGTTTGACCGCGGCGGTGTGAGCGATCACTCCTTTGATGGCCGGGTCCACCTTCAGGACCGCATTGCAGCAAGGGCAGGTCACCTCGAATGGGGTATCCTCCACCATGATCGAATCATACCGCAAAACTATAGGTTGTGAGGCCGCAGTTTAATGGGGAAGATCTTGAACAGGTTGAGCATCTCCCACCCCAGAAGGACAATCGAGACTATGACCACCATGATGGCGATGGTTTCTCCGAAACTCAAGCGGGAGCGGTCAGGCTCGAAACGCCTGGCGACCAGTCCAAGAATATTGAGAGTGGCGAAGCCGAAGACCAATGCCCATAAAATGTTATATACGTCACCCTTCTTATCTGAATCCTCGAAGAGAATTGCGAAGAGGAACTGGAATCGAATGACGGATTCGAGCCATGACGCGGGGATGGGGAGAGAGGTCAGCAGCGAGGTCAGAGACCAGAGCATGGGTGCGGTGTTGGGCGTCAGAAGAAAGCAATCAACGGCTTGCCAAGAGCTAAAGATACTACGCCTTTCTGGTCGCGAAGTCAGCGGTCATTTGGCAGGATTCACCACGAAGAACACGAAACAATGTGAAGAAGCTCGTTCGAGCGGCGGCCTTCTGATCTTCTCGGGATAAAATGTCGCCAGCATGAAGAGATGCCTCGCTTTTCTCTGCCTGATGATTGTGGCCGCGGGGCCAGGCGCGCAGGCCCCCCAAGAGATTAGCCGGGACAGTCTCAAAGGCAGGGCGCAGGCAGCCCTATCCGTGATTCGCGGCACGCTTAAGGTAGCGGGTCTCCAGCAACCGGTGAACGTGCTGCGCGACCGTTGGGGCGTACCGCACATCTACGCCCAGAGCCAGCATGACTTGTTTTTCGCTCAGGGATTCGTGGTGGCGCAGGATCGGCTGTTCCAGATGGAGTTGTGGAAGAGGTCAGGACAAGGCCGGCTGGCGGAGGTTCTGGGCCCCTCGGCGTTGCTGCGTGACATCAATGCGCGGTTATTGAGATATCGCGGCAACCTGAAGGCTGAATATGAAAGCTACTCGCCGGACACAAGTGAGATTCTCGAACCCTTCACTGCGGGAATCAATACATATATCTTGAGCAGGCTGGCTGAGGGAGGGCCAGGGCTACCGATTGAGTTTCAACTCGCCGGTTTCAAACCAGAGCCTTGGAAGCCTGTGGACTGCCTGAACCGCATGGCAGCGTTCTCTGTGACCGGCAACGCATTCGGCGAATTGGAACACGCCCAAGCGGTGAACGCTGTCGGTACGGATTCAGCCTCATTACTGTTTGATTTTGATCCTCCGGTGAAGTTGGACCCGGCGCCAGGTATAGATTTGACTGGACTCTCCCGCGCCCTGCTGCGCAATCTCACGGGCAGCGACACGCGGATCGACTTTCCAAAGTCTCCGACCGAAGGAAGCAATAACTGGACGGTCTCCGGCAAGCTGACGCGTACGGGCCAGCCGCTGTTGGCGAATGATCCGCACCGCATAATCGCCGAGCCTTCGCTACGCTACATGGTGCATCTGGTCGCGCCGGGCTGGGACGTCATCGGCGCGGGAGAACCTGGGCTACCCGGGGTTGCGCTGGGGCACAATCAAAACATCGCCTGGGGCTTCACCATTTTCGGCCTGGATCAGCAGGATTTGTATGTGGAAGAGCTGGATCCGTCCGATTCGTCGCAATACAAAACTGCGCAGGGATGGGTACCAATGGAGGTACGGAAGGAAACCTTCGGGATTCGCGGCGGGCCCAACGTGCAGGTGGACTTGATGTTCACGCGCCACGGCCCAGTATTGTGGGAAGACGGAAAGCGAGCTCTGACCTTGCACTGGGTGGGCACCGAACCAGGAACTGCGGGCTATCTGGGTTCGCTGGCAGTGGATCGGGCGGCGAACTGGCAGGAATTCGAAGCTGCCATGCCACGCTGGAAAGTGCCTTCCGAAAACATGGTTTACGCCGACCGCCAAGGCAATATCGGCGAGCATTCGACCGGACTCGCACCGTTGCGCAAGAACTGGACGGGACTGCTGCCGGTACCTGGTGCCGGCGGCTATGAGTGGTCCGGATTTGTGCCGACTGCTGAGCTGCCCCATCAATTCAATCCGGCCGCCGGATTCGTGGCAACGGCGAATCACAAGATGATTCCCCAAGGATATGCCTACAAGGTGGGCTATAAGTGGGCGCCACCTTATCGCTTCCAGCGAATCACTCAGGTGCTCAAGGAGGCAGAGTCCGGAAAGAAGTTGGGTGTCGGAGAGATGGAGCAACTGCAGTCCGATGTGGTCTCGCTCCCTGCATTGCAATTGATTGAGCTGTTGCGCGCCGCCGTTGCGCGCCAGAAATCCAGTCCCGCCGCCCAGCTTCTGTTGCGATGGGATGGCAAAATCGAGCGTGACTCGGCCGCGGCGGCGCTGTACGAAGTATGGCTACAGATTGTGACGCGAGAAACAATGAATTTGGCGATGCCGGCGGCCGCCAGGCCGATTGTTGAGGACTGGTCTCCTCACCAGGTGCTTGCTTTCCTTGAAGGCATCAACCATCCCGGAACAGATACGTTTGTGGTGACGCGGGACGTCATGCTGCAAAAAAGCCTGCAAGAAGCTGCGAGCACTGTGGAGACACTCCAAGGGCCGGACCCGGCAAAGTGGTCGTGGGGTCAACTGCACGTAGTCCGGTTTCGCCATCCCCTGGATCAAACGCCCGACGCCAAAGTAGTCATGGATCTCGGGCCCGTGGCGCGCGCCGGGGACGAGTACACCGTAAATGCCACCGGATATGGCAGTTCATTCGACCAAATCTCCGGCGCGAGTTACCGCGAGATCCTAGACCTTAACGATTGGGACCAATCGGTGGCAGTAAATGTCCCGGGACAGAGCGGACAGCCGGGAAGTCCGCATTATTCAGATTTATTGCCGCTGTGGAGCGCCGGGAAGTATTTCCCTCTGGTGTACTCCCGGGAGGCAGTGGAGAAGGAAGTTACCGACAAGTTGGTGCTGCAGCCGTAGGTAGTTTTTCGGTCTCTAGTTTCTGGTTTCCGATTCCCGCCGTCCGGTTTCCTTTCACCTAACCCCAGTTCGCCTATGTCTCAACATCTGTCATCCGCGCGGAGTGTCTGCTCGCCTGGCGAAGCGGATACGGAGTCGAAGGACCCCTACCAGCTAGAATACCCTCGGCACGGCAAGGCACGGTCGGCGCCGTTCTGGAACCTACGGTCCTTCGACTGCGCAGGATGACAGAAGGTTATGAAGGAGATCCTCTTCCGCAATCAATTACAATCCAGCAATCATGATAGATTCTGCGCAACTACTCGTGTTCCTGACTGCGGCTTTTCTGTTGGCAATCGCTCCCGGACCAGGAATGCTTTACGTTCTGGCACGAAGCTTGGCGGGTGGAAAACGAGAAGGCGTGCTCTCTGCGCTGGGCACCTTCGCTGGAGGCATGGTGCATGTTTTTGCAGCAGCCGCGGGCGTTTCCGTAATCCTGGCGAAATCTGCCGCGGCGTTTGCGGTGGTGAAATATGCCGGCGCGGCCTACTTGTGCTTTCTTGGAATTCGCATGATTCTCGAAGCCCGTCGAGACGCAACTCAGGGTAGCGACAAAGTCTTACGCCCCGTCCCATCGCCCCGTCGAGGTCCTTTCTGGCAAGGCGTAACCACGGAAGTTCTGAATCCGAAAACTGCGCTTTTTTTTCTTTCCTTCATACCGCAATTTGTGAACCGAGAGAGCGGCCATGTATTTCTCCAATTTTTACTGTTGGGCGGCGTGTCGGTAGCGCTGAACACTTCGGCGGATTTAATCGTGACCGCGATGGCGGGCCCGCTTGGTAACCGTATTCGCTCATCGGCTACTTTCCGGCGGCGGCAACGCACCGCGACCGGTGTGATTATGGTTGGGTTGGGAACGTATCTGGCAACGACCGAGAAATGATCGTGTTTCTGTTTTTCCTTACAGCGAGATTATCTGATGGTCGAGGCAGTCGGTGTGGATCGTGTCATAGAGGTTCCGCAGGAGCTCGGTGCCATGGCGCGATATGAAGTACACTCCGCCGATCCCGCGCTCTTGCAACGCCTTGTGGGGATAGAGCGCATTGCTGAGCAGCTCGCCATGACGGGCCAAAACCTCGCTTTGCCGTAACTCCGCGCGCGCCGCGCGGGAGCGCAGCTGCTCGAGTTGATACTGCATCTTGGAGCCGGCGTTGACAGCGGCTTCGACTAAAGTCTTGTCCAAACGTTCCAGAGACTGCCGAATCGCGGCCAGCGATTGCTTTAAGGATGAGTCGGCCCGCTCGAAGGCAGCTTGCAAATCTGGGGGCAGACTGTGCCTGGCTAGCCTTGCCTGCAACCCGTCGGCACCCTGAAAAACGTCGGGAACTGCCAGACCATAACGCTCAAGTAATGCTTTAGGTTTAGCTTCTACGATCGTCGCGGAAAATCTCGGGACGATTGGGGTTACGCGTCCCCGAAGTGCTTTGTAAACCACTGCGGCTTGCCCGAAGTAAGCGACTTCGGCGGCCCCCCCCACATAGGCCAGGGTGGGCAGCAGGTAATCCTGCAATACGGGCCGCAGCAGGACGTTGGCGCTGAAATGGTGAGGCGCAGATGCGATACCGCGCAGCAACTCGGTCTGCGGAATTTTCTCGTCTGCGACCAGAAAATCTGGCTCCGCTGAGCCATTGGGACGCCGGTGCACCGGCACCCGAGCCCCATCCCGCAGCGTGAACAGAAGAGTGGACGACGGTGTGACTTTCACCTGCTGATGATAGCCGGCGACTTCCAGTTTCCTGCCGCGAGCTAGCAGAGCATCATCCAGCTCGGCGGCCCGTTCGATTGCCGCGCGATAAATGGGCTGGGCAATCTGGTGAAGCTCCGGATCCGATGCATCGAGCAGCACCACACCCCACTCGGCAAACAGGTGTGAGAAAAGGCGACCGAATGCGCTGCCGAAGTTTTCACCCGGACGGTATGAGTCACGCAGAACAAGGGTAACTTCGGAATCACCCAGCGATTGGGCCACGGAATCGACTACAGCTTCGATTTCGGCACCGAAGGTCAGCGCGCCAACCGGGGCCTCGTTCGAGCCCTGGGTCGGAGTGGTAAAACTCTGAAGCGACCCATCTGGTCCAAGAATCGAAACGTGGCTGATCTCATCCAGGTCGTGGTCCGTAGTTGCCAGCCAGAACATGGGCACGCAGTTGGAGCCCGCAGTGGTCGCTTCATTGGCCAACTTGACGGTAGAAAGCGCCTTAAAAATGGAAAACAACGGACCACCGAAAAGCCCTACTTGCTGCCCAGTGACCACCGCAGAAGCGCCGTCACGAAAACGCGCAATATTCTCAAAAGTCTGGGGTGACGCGCTCCAGCCTTTGTTCTGCCGTTCCAGAATAGCCGCGACTTGCTCCCGGCGTGCGTCGTCGTAACGCACCGCCGATGTTTCTTCTTTCAACCACTCGGAAAAGTACGGGGAGCGGGAGTAGAAGGGCTGGATGGATGGCAACCAGGAGAGAAAATCGGTGAAAAGCGGCGTGGTGTGGGGAATCTGGCGGAATGGCAGGCACTGCGCCTTCACCGACAGATCTCCTGACAGCGCTGCCCCATACATCCTTGGACGACAGAATTCACGGGTTGGTCACACCTTATTCTGCAGACCTATTCTACAGACCTAACTTCAGATGCCAGAAACAGCGATGCGATGCAAAAACCGACGCCCAGTGTTCTACGCCTCTCGCGGATGGCGCTGGAGTCCCGGTTACCTGTAGCGCAGAGAGCGCCTTACTTGACTTTGGAGAAGTCTTCCACGGCAAACAACTGGCCATTGCGTTCGACAATGCCGATGCCCATTGAGTTCATGTCCGTATCCAATATGTTCGCATGGTGCTTCGGGGATTTAACTAACTGTGCGTGGATCAACGAGGCATTGCGTCCCTGGGCGACGTTCTCGGAAAGCCAGACGAAGTGTGCACCCGCCTGATTCACCCGGGTAGGAAGGCTAGGCTCGCCGGAAAACTGATGTGAGAGAGACTGCTGATGAGCCATCACACTCGCGTGCTTACGGGCGGCGACTGCCAGCGCATCATTCCACTTCAGCGCCGGCAATCCGTGCTGCCTCCGCTCCCGATTGGTGGAGTCGAACAGCTCTCGCTCC
>Ga0209526_10001245_pt1 | contig 16976 bp, 14 predicted proteins | sample JacPinW_OM2H0_M1_FD_188566 | JGI IMG/M metagenome (GOLD analysis project Ga0209526, IMG submission 188566) | Forest soil microbial communities from Algoma, Ontario, Canada - Jack Pine, Ontario site 1_JW_OM2H0_M1 (SPAdes) (version 2) | ecosystem: Environmental > Terrestrial > Soil > Boreal... | reverse complement strand
CCCCAGCATGCATCCTGTAGCAACTACAGGATCAAGGGCATTTTGCCTGGGCGCGATCACGGCTTTGCGAGCAGACGGCGTGCCGATCGGCGAACCCTCGGAAAAATTACCGATTCCGCCGGCGCAGCCCCGCCGGGCTGATCACGACCTTGTCAAGCGCCTGCACCGTTGATCAGACATCAGGGCCCGCATACCATCGGCAATAAGAGTGGCGGTTCGCCACGGTCAACAAAGACAGCGGCGTCGCGACCAAGAATCTTATTGGCTGCCGCAGTGAGCACCGGCCGGGTGGCATCATGAATCATGAGAGCGCAGTTTCGCGTGCCAAGGAGATAGCCGATCGCGTGCTGGCCCCGGCGGCCAGACAAAACGACAAAGAGGGTCGATTTTCGTCCGAGGCCGTCGCGGCTCTCGGTCCGGCCGGATTGCTCGGGATCATGCTGCCTGCCGAGGTGGGGGGCTCGGCTTTGGGACCGCGCGCCTTCGCGGCCGTCATTGCGGCACTTGCCGAAGCGGACGCATCGGTCGCAATGGTCTATCTGATGCATGTGAGCGCCGCCGCTACCATAGCCGCCGCTCGACCGGGTGCCACGGTCGCTGACACACTCAAAGAGATCGGCGCCGGCCGGCACCTGTCCACCCTTGCCTTCAGTGAGGCGGGATCGCGCAGTCACTTCTGGACGCCCGTCTCGCGCGCGCAGCGGAACGGAGCGGGCGTCCGCATCACGGCGAAAAAATCGTGGGTGACGAGTGCCGGCCACGCGCACAGCTACGTCGTCTCGTCGCTTGCCCCCGAAGGGACCGGCCCCACCCATTCGACCCTCTACCTCGTCCCGACCGGCGCGCGCGGGCTGTCGGTCGCCGGGCCCTGGGATGGTCTGGGGATGCGGGCCAACGCCTCCGCGCCCATGACGCTCGACGACTGCGAGGTTGCGCCGGGGCTTCAGCTGACCGACGACGGCGCAGGTTTCACAGCAATGCTGGAGGTGGTGTTGCCGCTGTTCAATCTCGGGGCGGCGGCCGTGGCGCTGGGCCTTTGCCGTGCCGCCGTGGCGGGGACTGCGGCCCATCTCAAGAGCGCCCGCTTCGAGCATCTCGGCCAGAGCCTCGGCGAAAGCCTGCCCACGTTGCGCGCACAGCTCGCGACGATGCAGATCGAGACCGACGGTCTCGCGGCGCGCGTCGACGATCTGGTCGATCACCTCGAGCGGCCGCGCGACACGACGATGCTGCGCGTGCTCGAAACCAAGGCGGCGGCGGGAGACGCGGCCATCAGCGTCACCTCGGCGGCGATGCGGGTATGCGGGGGCGCGGCGTTCTCCAAGCACATGGCCGTCGAGCGACTGTTTCGCGATGCGCACGCGGGCGCCGTCATGGCGCCGACGGGCGACGTGCTGCGCGAATTCATCGGCCGGGCGATCCTCGGGTTGCCGCTGTTCTGAGCGCGGCAGCGCCGGAAATAAACAGGCGGGGCTGAAATCACATGAGCCGAACGATTTGGCTGGGTGCCGTCGCGTATGATCCGAAGGTCGTCGCGATCTGGGAGGGTATGCGGCGCTACTTTCACGAGGAAGCGCATCTTCCCGTCGAGGTCGTGCTGTTCCAGAGCTACGAGGCGCAGGTAGCCGCCCTTCTGGCTGCGTCGGACGATCCCGCGCCCCGCATAGACATCGCGTGGAACACGAACCTGGCATATTTGCAGGCTGAGAAGTGGAGCGATCATTCCTGCCGACCGATCGCGATGCGCGATACCGACCTCGGCTGGACGACCAAAATCGTCGCCGTCAGCGGCGGTCCGGTCGCCGCGCTTGGCGATCTCAGAAACCGCACGCTGGCGCTCGGCAGCCGCGACAGCGGGCACGCCGCGATCCTGCCGGTGCACTTTCTGGAGCGCGAAGGTTTGTCCGAAGGACGAGACTACCGTACGCTGCGCTTCAATACCGACCTCGGCAAGCACGGCGACACCGGCACAAGCGAGGCCGAGGTCGTTCGCGCGGTCCTCGACGGCCGCGCCGATGCCGGCGCAATCGGCAGCCCGTTTTGGCAGGCCGTGCGCAGCGAGCGTTTGGTGCCGGAAGGCGCGCTGAGCGAAATCTGGACGTCGGCGCCCTACAATCACTGCATGTTTACTGCCCGGCCGGATCTCGATCGATCGTTGGAGCGGCGGTTCGCCGAAGCTCTGTTCGCCATGAGCTACGACAATCCGAGCCACCGCGTCGTGCTCGACGCCGAGGGGCTCCGCCGCTGGGTCGCGCCGCACCTCGACGCGTATGATTCGTTGCGCGAGGCATCTGCGCGACAGGGATTTTTCCAGCGACCGTAAAGTGGGCCGAGGCATGAAGCCCGTTCTAAAGCGGGATGGCTTCGAATCGCCATCCCGCTTCAGGACCTGTACCTATAAATGTGAGCGTAACTCAATGTCCGCTTCGCTCCGAAAGCGACCGAATTGCTGCGCTGCCGCAAAATGATGCGATGTGCCATTAAGCGACATGCCCCGGGGCCCGCCGAAAGAAACCTTATAACGTGCGGCACGATGAGATCAGCTCTTCGGCTGCGCGCGGTAGAAGGACGGACATCCGTGAAACGAGCGCAAAGCGACATAACGGGCCAAAGAGGCGCACCGCCGCCCGGCTTCGACGGGACTCACCTCACGTGCCCTTGCGTTCACAATTCCTCTCCTCGTCATCGACGTTGATACGTGGCGACGATGGAGCCCAGTCGTTTAATATGCCAATTGGACGGATCGACATGCGAGGCCCGGACTACCGTGCAACTCAACCGTCTCATCTATTCGCCGATCGATCGGCGGCCGCGATTGCAATGGCCGAACGGTGCGCGCGTCGCGCTCTGGCTCGTGCCGAATGTCGAGCATTACGAATACCTGCCGCGCAAAGGCCAGATGCGCGATCCCTGGCCGCGCATGCCGCATCCTGACGTGCTCGGCTACAGCCGCGGCGACTACGGAAACCGCATCGGCATCTGGCGCGCCTTCGAGGTGATCGACCGCTATCAAATGCCCTGCACCGTCTCGCTCAACCTCGCGGTCTACGAGCACTTCCCCGAAATCATGCAAGCCTGCGAGGCGCGCAAGTGGGAAGTACTGTGCCACGGCATCTACAACACCGATTATCTCTGGGGCCTGCCGGAGGACGAAGAGCGGGCGATCATCGCCGACTGCGTCGCAACGCATCGCCGTCTCACCGGGCGTGAGCTGCCGGGCTGGTTCTCGCCCGCCGGCACATGGACACTGAACACACCCGACCTCGTGGCGGAATCCGGCATCGGATACATCTGCGACTTTGGCTTCGACGATCAGCCCTTTCCGCTGGCGACACGCGCGGGCCGCCTGATCGCGATGCCGTATTCTTTCGACATCAACGACGGCATCAATTTCCGCGGCAACGTCGAGAGCGCCGAGTTCGCCGACGCGACCATCGCGATGTTCGATCGCTTCTACGCCGAGGGCGAGGAACAGGGCCGCGTGATGTGCATTCCGATCCATCCCTTCATTCTCGGCCAGCCGCACCGCGTCCGGCATCTCGATGCGATGCTGAAACACATCGCGTCGCACGACCGCGTCTGGGCCGCGACCGGCGTGGAGATCGCCGGCTGGTACAGCGCAAACTATCTGCCGCTCCTCGACAGGCATCTCGCGGAGTTCGCATGACCGAACGCCGCGAAGGTCCGGACCACACGCTCTATCTCCATTTGCCGCGGCCGGATCGGGTGCCGCTGCGCTGGCCGAACGGCGCACGCGTCGCGTTCGTGGTGTTCCTCTATTTCGAAGCGTGGGAGATCGATCCGCCGAAGAGGGCGGTCTATGACAAACGCCACGACGGCGTGGTCGGCGGGCTGTTCCCAAACTACAAGACCTGGTCGCAGTACGAGTACGGCAACCGCGTCGGCATCGTCCGCGTGCTCGACCTGCTCGGGCGCCACAAACTGCCGGTCACGGTCGCGGCGAACTCGGGTGCGTGCGAGCGATACCCGTATCTCGTCCGGCAGTTTCGCGAGCGAGAATACGAGTTCGCCGCGCATGGCACGTTCGCGACGCGCATGCTGTCGAGCCAGATGAGCGAAGCAGAAGAACGCGCTGCCATCTCGGAGTCGCTCGACGCGATCGAACGCACGAGCGGGACGCGCCCACGCGGCTGGATCGGACAGGACTATGGCGAGTCGACAATCACGCCGCGCCTGCTCGCGGAGACTGGCCTTCGATACGTCGCCGACTGGGGCAATGACGATCAGCCCTATCTGCTGAACACGCAGCCGCCGCTCTTTTCGATCCCGAACCAGGCGGAGTGGGACGACGTGCAGATGATCTGGCACCGGAAAATCCGCACGGACACCTGGCGCGACACCGTGCTCGACGCCTTCGCGCGGCTCCATGCCGACGGCGCAACATCCGGCACCGTGTTCGGACTGCACATTCATCCGTGGCTCACCGGCGCGCCGCATCGCATCGCGTTGCTCGAAGAGGTCGTCGACAAGATTGCAGTAGCGCCCGGCGTGTGGCGCACAACAGCCAGCGAGATTGCGGAATATGTGACGGTCATCCCGGCCGAGCGCAGCAAGAGCCGGGATCCATAGCCACGATACCCTCGATAGCGCAGGGGCTATGGATTCCGGACAGCCGCCTGACAGGAGGAGATACCAAGGGCACGGAACTTGCTTCGATCAGCCCCGACACGGCCGCCGTACGGCCAGCGGACGAAAGGGCTGATAATGCTTGGGAAAATCCGAGGCGCCGCCTGTGCGCTGATGCTGCTCGGTGGAACCGTTTCGGCGCTCGCGCTCGACAAGGTCACCGTGTCGGTGAACCCGGTCTCCTCGGCGCTGCCCTATTTCATCGCCGTCGATCGCGGCTACTTCAAGGATACCGGGATCGAGACCGAGATGAAGCGCATCGCGGTGCCGACGCTTGCGATCAGCGGCATGGTCGCAGGCCAGATCGACGCGGTCGCCGTCATCCTCGCGATCGATGCGGCGAATGCCGACATCAAGAAGCCCGGCGTCATCACCTTCATCGCGCTCAATGCGCAGAGCACGAAATACCGCATGGAGCAGTTCGTCGTCCGCAAGGGCTACGAGGCAAAGACGCTCGCGGACCTCAAAGGCGCACGCATCGCCTGCGTGCCGGGCCTTGGCAACGTCACGCTCGCAAAGGCCGCACTCGCAAAGGCCGGCCTGAAGGACGGCGATTACCAACTCGATCAGCTCGAAATGGCGCAGCACATCAACGTGCTGAAATCCGCCCAGTACGATGCGGCCTACACGCTCGAGCCGGGCGGCACGATGATGGACCAGATGGACATCGGCAAGACGATCGAGGCCGGCATCATCGCGAACATCATTCTCGGCGATCCGAACGCGAATGCATACGTCGGCGGCGCGGCGCTCTCGGAAGACTTCATCAAGAGCCGTCCCGACGTCGCGCGGCGCTACGCGGAAGCCTGGAACAAGGCTCTCGACCTGATCGCGAACGATCCGAAGGAAGCACGCAAATATCTCCTGAAGAACACCGTGACGCCCGAAAGCGTGGTCGATACCGTGCCGTTGCTCCTGCACACGCCGGTGGCGAAACTCTCCGAGCAGGACAAGAAAAACTTCCAGGCCTATGTCGATTACGCGATCAGCCTCGGCGCGATCTCGGAGAAGATCGACATGACGCAATTCCTGAAGGCGTATTGAGGGCCGCGTGGCTCTCGCCATCACCGCGGTGCGCGAAGCGCCGGCTGCGGCCGAGCGCCCGCATATCACGATCCGCGGGCTCTCCAAGCGATTCGACGAGATGGTCGTCTACGACAAGTTCGACCTCGACATCCCGCGCGGCAAGATCATCTCGGTGTTCGGGCCCAACGGCTGTGGGAAGAGTACGCTGATCAACCTGATGGCGGGCCTGATCCCGAAGGACGGCGGCGAAATCCTGTTCGACGGCATGCGGGTCGAGGACGTCAAGATCGGGTACGTGTTCCAGAACTATCGCGAGGCGCTGTTTCCCTGGCTGCGCGCGCACGAGAACATCGAGTATCCGCTCAAGTTCATGAGACTCCCGAAGCCTGAGCGCCGCCGCCGCGTCGAGGCACTGGTCGCGCGGCTCGGCGTGCGCCTCGATCTCAACCGTTATCCGTACGAGATGTCCGGCGGACAACAGCAGCTTGTCTCGATCATGCGCGCGCTGGTGATCGAGCCCGAGGTGCTGTTCCTCGACGAGCCCTTCTCCGCGCTCGACTACGAGATGACGTTGTTCATGCGCGAGCAGTTGCAACGCGTGTTCATGGACACCGGCACTACCACGATCATCGTGTCGCACGACCTCGAGGAGGCGGTGTACGTGGCCGACGAGATCTTGTTGCTGACGCGTGCACCGACCCGCGTCGCCGACTTCGTGACGTTCGGGGCGCCCCGCCCCCGCACCGACGCGACGCTCTCCGAACCCGACTTCGTGCGCGTGAAATCGCATTCGCTTGCCGTGTTCCAGCGCGAGGTGCGGCGATGATCAAGCGCCGGACCTCCGATCTGCTCGTGCCACTGATCGGCGTCGCGGTCATGCTCGCGCTCTGGTATCTCGCGGTGAAGACGCGCGTGATCGATCCGGTGCTCCTCCCGCTGCCGACCGACACAGCGAGGGCGGCCTGGAAAGGCTTTAACGGCAAGCTCGGCACCGATTTCCTGATCACGCTTGAGCGCACGGCGCTTGCGATAGCTCTCGCCTCGGCAATCGGCATTCCGGTCGGGCTCATCCTCGGGGCATCGGAGAAGCTTTACCGCTCGCTCGAATTCGTGGTCGACTTCTTCCGCTCGACGCCTGCGACCGCGATCTTTCCGCTGTTCCTGTTGCTGTTCGGCGTCGACGACAAGACCAAGGTCTATGTCGCGACATTCGCGGCCTCGCTCGCGATCATCTTCAATGTCGCCTATGGCGTGATGAACGCGCGCAAAACGCGTTTGCTCGCCGCGTGGCTGATGGGGGCGCGGCGACACCAGATCCTGCTCGTCATTTTGCTCGAGTCGTTCCCGCAGACCTTCATCGGCCTGCGCACCGGCGTCTCGCTCGCGCTGATCGTGGTGATTGTCGCCGAAATGTTCATCGGCTCGAAAGACGGGCTCGGCAACAGCATCTTCGAGGCGCAACAACTATTCGAGATGCCTGCAATGTATGCCGCGATTTTCGCCTCCGGCGCGCTGGGCTATGGTCTCAACCTGCTGTTCCGCCTGATCGAGAAGCGCGTCGTGCACTGGGCCGGCAAATGAACAAGCCTCCGAGATTCAACGTCGATCCGGCGCACATGCCGCATCTGCCGGAACTGACCAGCGCGGCCGACTTCGAGCAGGCGGCACTCCTGCCGAAATCGCTGCACGAGCTCGAACTGCTGCTGCGTCGCGATCTCGATCTCATTCGCTACCCGGCGCGCCCGTGGGTTATCTCGCACGAGGCACCCGACGGTTCGCCGGCGCTCGACGTGCTGATTGTCGGTGGCGGCCAGGCCGGCCTCACGGCGGCCTTCGGGCTTCTGCAGCAGCGGGTCACCAACATTCTCGTCATCGACGAGAACCCTGAAGGACAGGAAGGTCCGTGGGGCACCTATGCCCGCATGCCGACGCTGCGCACGCAGAAGGACGTCGGCGGGGTGGACCTCGGTCTGCCGAACCTCTCGCTGCGCGCCTGGTTCGAGGTGCAGTACGGCCGCCGCGCCTGGGACGAGCTTTACAAGATCCCGACCGAGCTCTGGCTTCGCTATCTCGCCTGGTATCGCCGTGTGCTCGGAATACCGACGCGCAATCACGCGAAACTCGTTCATTTCCGTCCTGAACAAGGGCTGATCGCGTGCGAGCTCGAGGTAAATCGAACACCGCAAACGGTCTGGGCGCGCACGCTCGTGTTCGCAACGGGGATCGAGGGCAACGGCGCGCGCCATGTACCGGAATTCATTTCGCAGAATTTGCCGCGCGAACGCTGGGCGCACACGCAGGAACCAATCGATTTTCCCTCGCTCGGCGGAAAGACGGTCGCGGTTCTCGGCGGGGCCGCCTCGTCATTCGACAACGCCATCATGGCGGCAGAACACGGCGCGACCGTACATGTTCATCACCGAGCAACCGAGTTGCGCGCGTACAATCCGACGGGCTGGGCCGAATTCTCCGGCTATCTCGCGCACTTCCCCGATCTGCCGCCTGAAACACGCTGGCGTTTTTCGCGCGCGTTCAAACGCTTCAAGATGGGTCCGCCGAACACCACGATGATGCGCGCGCGTTCGCTCCCAAACCTGCATATTCACCCCGCCGCACACTGGAATACGGTGCAGTTCGACGGCGAACGCATCCACATCGATGCGACCGACGGGCCGCTCACGGCGGACTTCGTTATCGCCGGTACGGGTTATGTGGTCGACCTCACCGTGAGGCCCGAGCTCGCCGAACATCTGGGCGCGATCGCGACCTGGCGCGACAAGTACACGCCGCCGCGCGGCGATGAAGACGAAAGCCTCGCGAGCGCGGCCTATCTCGGGCCGAACTTCGAGATGACGGAGAAATCGCCGGGTTCGGCCCCATGGCTTTCCGCCGTGTTCAATTTCAGCCGTGGCGCGCAGATGAGCATGGGGCCGATGCCGATCGGGCTGTCGGGCATCAAGTACGGCGTGCCGCGTCTGGTGCAGGGTATCACGCGGCGCCTGTTCGTGACTGATGCGCCTCGGTATTTCGACGGAATGAAGACCTGGCAGGAGAGCGACGACGTCGCTGAGAAATAGCCTTCCGCCGCGCTCAAATATTGGGCATTCTGATGCGCGGCTGTGCAGGCAGGCGACCATGCGCGACGCCCCGCGTTCTCAAGAACGATCTTTCCGTGCGCGTGCGCGAGCGCCCCGCTGGCCTGCGACTTGCTACATGCCTGTCCGGTTCGTCGTAACCGATTTCGTCGAAAATCGTGGGGAGACACGTCATGCGTGCAGCTGAAGCCTTAACGCTTTCCCGAATCTCGCGCCGCGCGGCACTGACCCTATCAGCCGCTGTCTTCGCCAGTGGCCTCGCGCTTGGCGCGGCATCGGCCGCCGATAAGGCCGCGATGCTCCTGCCCGGCAGCGTCAACGACCAGAGTTGGAACGCGATCGGCTTTGCGGGGCTGAACAAGCTGAAGGAGATGGGGTACGAGGCCGCATACTCCGAGAACGTCTCGCCCGCCGATCAGATCGAGACGATGAAAGACTACGCGAGCCGCGGCTTCAGCCCGGTGATCGGCCATTCGGGCCGCTTCCTCTCGGCCGCGCAACGTGTCGGGCCCGACTTCGACAACACCTGGTTCATCGTTGCGTCGGCCGCGCAGGGCGCCGGCAAGAATGTCGCCGCGCTCGACTATAACAACATCCACATCGGCTACCTGATGGGCGTGCTCGCCGCGAAACTGTCAAAGACCGGCAAGATCGGTGTCGTCTCCGGACTCGAAGGCCTGCCGAACGTCGTGCAGTACGTCGGCGGCTTCCGTCTCGGCGCAAAGGCGACCAAACCCGACATCGAGGTGAAGGTCATCTATATCAAGGACATGGAAGACGCCGCCCTGTCGAAGGAAGCAGCCCTCTCACTGATCTCGGGCGGTGCCGACTTCGTGTACGGCAAGCTGAACGCCGCGCAGATGGGCCTGATCCAGGCCGCGAAGGAGAAAAACGTGCTCACCAGCGGCCGTTCCTTCGCGCACGTTGCCGCGGCGCCCGAGAACGTCGTCACCTGTACCATCGAAAACTGGCCCGCGATGTATTCGGCGGCCGCGAAGGCAATCAAGGACGGCACGATCAAGCCGGAGCTGACGATGTATGGCTACGACTCGCCCGCCGGGTCCGGGGCCGACCTCAAGTATTCCGACGCGAAGGCCTTCGGTCCGGCCGTGCCTGACGCCATCGCCGCCGACGTCGAGGCGGTGAAGAAGAAGTTCGCGACCGGCGAATTGAAGGTCACGGTCACCAAGGAAGACGCCCGTGGCGGCGTGTAAATTGCGCACCCCACGCGATGTCCCCTGCACTTCTGGAAATGCGCGGGATCTCCAAGTCGTATGGTCCCGTGCACGCCAACATCGGTATCGACCTGACCGTTGAGGCCGGGTCGATCGTCGGGCTGCTCGGCGAAAACGGCTCGGGCAAGAGCACCCTGATGAAGATTCTGTTCGGCATGGTGCAGCCGGATCAGGGTGCGATCGTCTTCAAAAACAAGGAACTCGCCCCCGGTTCTCCGCGCGACGCCTTACGCGCCGGCATCGGCATGATCCACCAGCACTTCACGCTGGTGAATGGGATGACGGTCGCCGAGAATGTAATGCTGGCGCTCGGCGAGGCCGGTTTCTGGCTCGACCGCAAGGGAGTCGCGGCCCGCATCACGGAATTGAGCCGCGGCTACGGGCTCGGCCTCGACCCGGAGAGCACCGTCGAGGACTTGCCGCTCGGCATGCGCCAGCGTGTCGAGATCGTGAAAGCGTTGATGCGCGAGGCCGATCTGCTCGTGCTGGACGAGCCGACCTCGATCCTCTCGCCGCCCGAAGTCGAAGGCCTGATCGGCGTAATGCGCAAGCTCAAGGGCAACGGACGCGCGATCATCTTCATTACTCACAAGCTCGGCGAGGTGCTCTCGGTCTGCGACGAAGTCGTGGTGCTGCGTGACGGCAAGGTCTCGGGTCGCACGCCGGTTGCCGGCGCGACACGCGAGGGATTAGCCCACATGATGGTCGGCCGCACGCTCGCCGAGCCGCCGCGGCGCGCCGCGCGCGCCCCCGGACGGGAGCGCCTCGTTGCGCGGGACTTGAGCGCGAACGACGCGGCCGGGCTTCCACGGCTTCAGCAGTCGAGCTTTGCGCTGCGCGGCGGCGAGATCCTCGCGCTCGCCGGCATCGACGGCAACGGGCAGGCCGAACTCTGCGATACGCTCGCGGGTCTGACCCCGGCGCTCTCGGGCTCGATCACGCTCGACGGTGTCGACGTGACGGCTTGGACTTCCAGCGCGCTGCTGGCGGCGGGCCTCGCCTACATCCCGGCGGACCGCAGCGGCACGAGCCTCGTCCAGGCGATGAGCATCGCCGACAATCTTGCGCTGCGTGATATCGCGCGCCCGCCCTTCTCGCACTACGGCTGGCTCGATCGCAAAGGTGCACGCGGCCTTGTCGACGCCCGCACCAGGGAATTCGATGTGCGCATGGCAGGCAGCGATGCCGCGATCGGCACACTCTCCGGCGGCAACCAGCAAAAAGTCGTGCTCGCGCGCGAGATCGGCCGCGATCCCGGCGTTCTGATCGCGTTCCAGCCGACGTGGGGCCTTGACCCCGGCGCGACCCGCTTCGTCATCGACACGATCCTCGCGCTGCGCGATCGCGGCGGCGCGGTGCTCTACATCTCCTCCGAGCTTGAGGAGGTGCTGAGCGTCGGCGACCGCATCGGCGTGATTTCTGAAGGCCGCATCGTCGGCGTCACCGATCGCGCCGACGTCGACATGGTGAAGCTCGGCCTGCTCATGGCGGGCCACCACGCCAACATCCCCGCGGCCGCGTGACGGCGTCCACGACCATCGCGCCGGCAAGATGGCCGGCATGGCGCGGCTCGGTCGCGCTGCGCGTCGTGCAATCGATCGGGCTCTCGTTCGTCATTACCGACCTTCTGATCCTGATCGCGGGCAAGAACCCGCTCGCGGCTTACGAGCAGATCGTGCTTGGCGCGTTCGGAAGCTGGGCGCGCATCGTCGTCGGCCTGAACAAGGCCGCGCCATATATGTTGGCCGGCATCGGCGTCGCGCTCTGCTTCCGTGGCAATGTCGCGAACATGGGCGCCGAGGGCCAGATCGCAATCGGCGGGCTTGCGGCATCCATTTTCGCGCTCACCTGCGCCGGAGCCTTGGGGGCAGCCACCCTGCCCTTCGCGATGCTGGCGGGCGCGCTCGGCGGCGTGGTGTGGGCGGCGATCGCGGCTGTCATCCATCTCGCGCGCGGCGTGCACGAGGTGCTGGTCACCTTGATGATGAACTTCATCGCATGGCTGGTCGTCGCGGAGATTCTCCACGGTCCGCTCGGCGAGATCGACGCCGGCTTTCCGCAGACCCCGATGTTCGAACGGGTGGCTTGGCTACCGAAGCTCATCGCGCGCTCCGATCTCCACATCGGGATCCTGATCGCGGTCCTCGCAGCGATTGCCGCACATATCGTGCTCTGGCAGACGGTAACCGGATTCCGCTGGCGGCTTGCCGGCGCAAGCGACAAGGCCTCGCATTATGCGGGCGGCTCGCGAGCGCGCTCCGTGTTCAGCCTGATGGCGGTGAGCGGCGTGCTTTCCGGCGCCGCGGGCGCGATCGAAGTGCTTGGCGTGCACTATCGCCTGATCGAAGGCTTCTCGCTGGGTTTCGGCTTTAATGCGATTGCAATCGCGCTGCTCGCAACGCTCAAACCTCTGTGGGTGATCCCGGCCGCACTGTTCTTCGCCTTCCTCGAAACCGGCGCGCTTTCGATGCAGCGGCAGATCGGCATCCCCTCCTCGCTCGTGCTGGTGATCCAGGGCCTGAGCCTGATCTTTGTTCTCTGCGCGGTCGGGCGCGGCGCAAGGAAGGTGTGACGATGGACGCAGCCCTCGTCATCGATTTCCTCAGCGCGACGGTGCGCATCGCGACACCCATCTTGATGGCCGCGATGGGCGGCATCCTGATCGAGCGTGCCGGCACGTTCGCGGTCGGGCTCGAAGGCATGATGCTGTCCGGCGCGTTTTCGGGCGTCGTCGGCGCCTACTTGTCCGGCAGCATCGTGATGGGGCTTGTCGCGGCCTGCGTCGGCGGACTGGTGTTTGGCGTGATCATCGCGATCGCCACCACGCGCTTCGATACCGAGCACATGGTGACGGGGCTTGCAGCCAACCTGCTCGCGCTCGGATTCACGAGTTTTGCGCTGCGCACCGTTATCGGACGCGGCCAGGCGCCGGTGATCCATACGCCGCTGCTGGAGTCGATCCCGATCCCGTTCCTCTCCGATATTCCAGTCCTCGGCGCACTGCTATTTCGGCAGCCCCCGCTCACCTATCTCGCCTTCGCCGCCGTTGTTGCGATCGCGCTGTTCCTGCGTCGCACGCGCGGGGGTCTCTTGCTCACAGCAAGCGGAGAAAATCCACTCGCCGTGTTTGCTGCCGGCACCGATCCGATCCGCGTGCGCTTCACGGCGTTGCTCGCGGGCGGCATCTTCGCAGGACTCGCCGGTGCGGTGCTCTCGCTGCAACAGGTCGGCACCTTCACCGACGGCATGACCGGGGGGCGCGGCTACATGGCGCTCGCGGCCGTCATCGTCGGGCGCTGGCTGCCGCTCGGCACGCTTGCCGGCTGCATCATGTTCGGCGCGACCGAGGCGCTGCAGTTGCGCGTACAGGCTTTCAATCTGCCAGTGAGTTCGTATGTGATCCAGATGGTGCCGTATCTCGCGACACTGCTGGTGCTGGCGGGTCTCGGGCGCACAGCGCGGTTGCCGGCGGCAATCGGACAACCGTTCCGGCGCGACTAAAGCGTGATGGCTAGCGCCATGCGTTGCGACGTGCTCGGATAGAACAAAATGTAGGCGAGGAAACCATGCAGATCGGCGTGCACAGGGTCGCGATGGCGGCCCCCAATGATGTTTCGGAAGTCGCGAAACTGATCGATAGCGGCGTGGTGAAGCCCAGCGAGATCGTCGCACTGATCGGCAAAACAGAAGGCAACGGCGGCGCGAACGACTTCACCCGCGGCTATGCGACATCGTCGTACCAGACCCTGCTCTCGAAGCACCTTGGAATTTCGCCGGAGGACGTCGGCAAGAAAATCGCCTTCGTCTGGTCGGGCGGCACCGAGGGCGTTCTCTCGCCGCACGCGACGGTATTCACGCGCTCGGCGGCGCAGGGAAAGGCGAGCGGTGGGCGTCTCGCGATGGCGATCGAGGTGACGCGCGACATCCTGCCTGAGGAAGTCGGCACGATGGCGCAGGTGAACGAGGTCGCCGAGGCGACGCGCCGCTGCCTGAAGGCAACCGGCATCACAGATCCGAACGATGTGCATTACGTGCAGGTGAAAGGGCCGCTGCTCACGCCAGCAAGCATCGCGGACGCCGACAAGCGCGGCAAGGCGCTGCGCACCCGCGACCCGAACGGCTCGAAGCCTTATGCGCGTGGCGCGACCGCGCTCGGGGTCGCGCTCGGACTTGGTGAAGCTGCCGCGCGGGACGTGAACGATGAGGCGGTCGCGAAACGCTTCGACCTGTTCTCGTCGGTCGCCTCGACGTCGGCTGGTGGAGAACTGAAGAACTGCGAGGTGCTGCTGTTCGGCAATTCACCCAGCGCGACCGGCGACCTGCGTATCGGCCACGCGGTGCTGAAGGATGCGATTGACGCAGATGGCGTGCGCGAGGCGCTGAAGAGCGCCGGGCTGTCTTTTAATTGCAATCCGACCGAGGATGAGGCGAAGCGCATTGTCGCGGTCTTCGCGAAAGCCGAAGCGAGCCCGACCGGCGCGATCCGTGGGCGGCGCAATACGATGTTGTCCGATGCTGACATCAATTACGAGCGCCACGCACGCGCGGCGGTCGGTGCTGTTATTGCCTCGATCACGCGTGACCCCGCGATCTTCGTGTCCGGCGGCACTGAGCATCAATGCGCGCCGGGCGCGGCACCCATTGCGGCGATCGTACGGGTATGAACCTGTGGGAATTGACGGCGGCCGAGCTTGTCGCGGGCTACGCGAGCGGCAAATTCACACCGCGTGACGCGCTTGCCGAAGTGCTCGCGCGGATCGAGGCCGTCAACCCGAAGATCAACGCGATCGTCACGCTCGATCCCGACGGCGCGAGCAAGGCCGCGGACGCCAGCACCGCACGCTGGAAAAGTGCTGCCTCGCTCGGCGCCTTCGATGGCGTCCCGCTCACCGTGAAAGACAACATCCCGGTCCGCGGCATGCGTGCGACCTGGGGCAGTCGCATCTATGCCGACTGGATTCCGGAGAAGGACGAGTTGCCAATCGCGAAACTGCGCGAGGGCGGCGCGATCATTCTCGGCAAGACCAATTGCCCCGAGTTCACTCTCCAGGGCTACACCGACAACCTGCTGTTCGGCGTCACGCGCAATCCGTGGGATCTCGCACTGACGCCGGGCGGCTCCAGTGGCGGTGCGGTCGCAGCGGTTGCGTCCGGCCTCGGTCCCATTGCGGTCGGCACGGATGGCGGCGGCTCGATCCGCCGCCCCGCGGCACACACGGGCCTCGTTGGGCTCAAGCCCTCTCGCGACGCGGTCGCGCGCGCGGACGGCTTCCCCGTCATCCTGCTCGATTGCGAGGTGATCGGGCCGATCGCCCGCACCGTTGCGGACGCCCGCGCGCTGTTTCACGCGCTTGCGGGCACGACGCCGCGCGAGCGCCCTGCGCCGCGCAAGCTCCGCATTCTTTTCGTCAAGGATTTCTGCTCTCCGGTCGACCCGGAGATCGCCGCAAGCGTCGCTACGGCCGCGGCCGATCTCGCAGCGCTCGGCCATGTCATCGAGCAAGGCAACGCGCCGTTCGATGTCGAAGCGCTCAACCGCGCCTGGCCGCTCGTCTCGCAGGTCGGCCTCGCGTGGCTGCTGAAGGATTACGCCGACCATCTCGGCGATATTTGCCCGCCGATGCAGGACATGGCGCGTGCCGGTGCCGCAGTGCCGGCAACCACGTACTACGGCGCGATCGACGTGCTCACGCAACTGCGGCAGACGCTGCACGCGTTCTTCGCGCGCTTCGACCTGATCTTGCTGCCCTCGATCGCGGCGCTCTCGTGGCCCGCGGCCCAAGCCTTCCCGCCGACGATCGACGGCAAGCCGGTCGGCCCGCGCGGTCATGCGGTCTTCACCGCCTTCGCCAATATGGCGGCATGTCCGGGGATCAGCATTCCTTGCGCACCCTCGCGGACAGGCTTGCCGATCGGTTTCCAGCTCGTCGGCGCGATTGGCAGCGACGAAACGCTGTTCGATGTGGCGGGCGAGTACGAGCGGATGCGGCCTTGGGTCCGCCTCGCGCCCCTCTGACACATGCGACCCAATGGCCGGGCTTGGTTGCCATCGGCACATGCTAGAGTCTGATCCAATCAGATCGAAGCATATCCGGCATTCGAGCCAATATTACCTGACTCCGCTCAGGGAGATCGATCTCGGCCGGGCGCCCGTATCGTTTAGGCGGAACGTCTGCGTCGTGCCAATCGGCGACATCGCCGCGCTTTACTTTATGGTACCATGAGTCGGATGATCGTGCTGCGACGGCTGCACCCCAAGAGAGCGGGAACCGATCCCGTTCTCCGTTACAAGCGCTCAACCCTTCTGGAATCTCGACCCAGTGGAGCTTCGACCGCGTCCACATGTGTCTTCCAAGCCGGAACCAATTCGGATCATCGAACGATCACCTGTGAGTACCAGGCGATGAACGAAGAACCAGACAAAGCCCCGCGAACGAGTGCCTAACCCGGTCGAGACAAAGTGCCGGGTGTCATAAACTTCACCCCAGATATTGACGCCCTGGCGCATCCCCTCTGGATCGCCGCCCTGAGCGGGGCGAACGTCAAAAGCGCATTCGCAAATGCTTGTTCTGCGACCAGTAGGGCAGGATTTGACGAGTGAGGTAATTACCTGCACCTTCCAACTTGTTCTTGACCCATACCCATTACCGGGACTATCGAGACCTCAGAGGCGACGGCCGAATATGCGTGACCCTGCATGCTAGGATGGCAATGCATGCAATCCATTCTGGTCTTAATTGGCGGCGGCGACCGTGACGACGCGATTATGCGGACAGCACATGCCGCCGCCATCCCGCTCGGGGCGCATCTGGAGTTCCTCCACGTTCGGGTCTCTGCGTCTATCGCCATGCGTCACGACGAGCATGCGCAATTTGCGATAGGTCCGAGTATTAAAAACGTGCTGCAGGAGTTTGACACTCGTGCTAGCGCCTTTTCGCAGCTTGCATCCGACCATGTGCTTGATTTCGTCAAG
>Ga0209526_10001244_pt1 | contig 16977 bp, 16 predicted proteins | sample JacPinW_OM2H0_M1_FD_188566 | JGI IMG/M metagenome (GOLD analysis project Ga0209526, IMG submission 188566) | Forest soil microbial communities from Algoma, Ontario, Canada - Jack Pine, Ontario site 1_JW_OM2H0_M1 (SPAdes) (version 2) | ecosystem: Environmental > Terrestrial > Soil > Boreal... | reverse complement strand
TCTTTCAAGGCCGCTTCGATCTGCGGCTGCTCTCCTCGGCGAGCCACTCCCGCCTGGCGCAAGTCGCCGCGTCGCAAGACCAGCTTGCGGAAGCGCTCGCCGAGGCTCAGACAGGAGTGGAGATGGCCCCTGAAAGAATGCAGGGCCATCTCGCGCTGGCACAGGTCTTGGCCAAGACCGAGCAGTTTCCCGAGGCGCGCACCGAGTACCGCGAAGCCATCCGCTTGGCGGAACTAGGAGAACCGGGCTACTACCCGCTGGAAACCGCGCGGAAGGAGCTCACGGCGCTCGACTCTCTCAGCGCTCGGAAAGAATGAATCCACGTCTCGGTGAAAACGAATATCCGCACAAGCGTTAGTCGGACAAATAGAGTACCAGTTCGAGGGATCCGTAAATTTCTCAGTTTTCTATCTCCTCAAACCCAAGACTCAACTTCACTCCCCAATGGGGGTTCGTGGGGGCCAAGCAGACCCCGAAACACCGCATTGAGGAGTCAATTGGACCGGTTGGCGCGATGATCTGACAAATCCGATGAAACTACGGTTCCCGCTCGATATCTGCAACGTGGATGGTCTGCGTTGCTTTGTCGAGAGTACCAGTAATCTTGACTTTCTGTCGGGCAAACGTAGCGGGCTTTTGCTGATCATTTAACTCGTACACCGTCTTATTGGCCCTATCGAAGAGAACATACTTCCCTCCCGCTTTCACGCAAGCAGGAATACAATCTTCAATAGTTTGCACATTATGCCGCTTCATCATCATTTCGTGGGAGTTGGCTTTTGCACAGTATCGGTCTGAAATCTCGCCGCTGAAGGTGCTGCCCTTCTGAGCCGCAAAAGCCAAGCCGAGCAAGACGAGAGAAGCAACAATTCCGGTAGTTAGCTTTTTCATGAGGAAACGCTCCATTGATGCTCTCTGAAGCCCTAACCTTATGCGCGCCGTAGATTCGTGTCAATCGAGCATATTCGGATCGACGGACCCCGAAACGATTACAGCGAGCGCTACGAAAATGTCATAGCCTTCCTATCTTTTCGGGATGAGCAAGACTGGTCACATGAATAGACAGCCTGGTGAGCAATTTCAAACGGTCATCGGTAAAGTTCGTCAGTGCCTTTTCAGGGCTAGCTTTTCTGATGGGGATGCTTACTTTGTAGTTCGGTTGGGCGCATGCGCTCGACTGTGGATGGATCAGTAGTTGAGACGCTCTTTTGCCTATTACTGACCTAGGCTTTCCCTTTGCGGTGATGCTCGCGCAACGTGGTCTCCGTCGGCTGAGTTAACTGCTGAACGAAACCTACGAACCGCATCCGGTAAGGCGTGTGGAGATCGAAAAGCCGGACGGAGGAGGGATACGAAAACTTGGCATCCGACCGTGCTCGATCGATTTCTGCAGCAGGCGGTCATGCAGGTTCTGCAGCGGCGGTGGGACCCGACGTTTTCCGAACACAGCTGCGGTTTTCGACCGGGGCGGTCGGCGCATCAAGCGGTGGCCCAGGCTCAGACGCAGTTCGCTGCAGACTACGCCCGGCTGATAGATCTAGAGAAATTGTTCGATCGCGTTCAATCACTACAGATTGAGGGCTCAGCTCGCCAAGCGGGTCGAGGGCAAACGGCCGCTGAAGCTCATTCGGGCAATCTCGAATGCCGGGGCGAGGGAGAACGGGTTGGTCAGTCCAAGCGTGCGCAGCGAGCGGGCGGGTCATCGAGTGATGAAGAGCATTACGGCGATTCGTCATGCAAAAGCTCAAGGTAAACGAGACGAAGAGCGCGGTGGTGAGACCACAGGAGCGGAACTTCCTTCGATTCAGCTTTACAGACGAACCAAAGGTCAAGCGAGCAATTGCGCCGAAGGCCTTGGATCGTTTTTAAGCAGCGAGTCCGGGAGAGCCCGTCCACTTCGGGTATTGGATAAACTCCGAATTCTGACAGCTGACCTCTCGCGCACGGAAAATGGTGGGGTCGGACACCAGCACCGGAATGCCGTTTCGCTAGACTCCACACCTCTGGCCAACGGATGTATGATCGCACTTCCGCTGAGCCAAAACTTGACCTGGGCTCAGAATTGAAGGAGAAGCCGAATGGGAGATTCGATCAAGGTTCTTCCTATCGCAGGTGCGCTCGGTGCGGTAATCGAAGGAATCGACCTGTCAACCGATCTCAGCGAAGGAACCGTCGCAACGATCCGCCGCATCTGGCTTGAACATCTCGTAGTTTTCTTCCAAGACCAGAATATATCACCGGCACAATTCCTCGCTTTCACCCGCAGGTTTGGTCAAGTGACCGAGTATCCGCTCGTCAAAGGTCTGGAGGACTATCCCGAAATCATCCCCGTCGTTAAGCTCGAGCACGAGCGCGTCAACTTTGGCGGCATTTGGCACTCCGACACGGCCTATCTGGAGGTGCCGCCCATGGCGAGCATGCTGATTGCGCGAGAGGTGCCGCCCGTCGGTGGTGATACGCTTTTCGCAAACATGTATTTAGCCTATGAAACGCTGTCGGATGGGATGAAACACCTCTTGGATGGTCTCGTTGCTCTGAATACTTCAGTCAAAGCGGAGGCGACGCGCACGCGTGAAGATCGCATGAAAGATAGTGCGCGTTTGGACGGAACGAAGGAATATGTCGGCGTCCATCCGGTTGTGCGCATTCACCCCGAAACCGGACGCAGGGCGCTCTACGTCAACGTTGCCCACACTGTATCCTTCGACGGTATGACTCCCGCAGAAAGCGCGCCGATACTCGACTACCTCTTCCGCCATCAAATTCGTTCGGAATTTACCTGCCGCTTCCGTTGGCGCGTTGGCTCCATCGCTTTCTGGGACAATCGTTGTGCCCAGCATAACCCGATCAATGACTATCACGGCCATCGTAGGGTAATGCATCGTGTCACGCTAGCCGGCGACAGACCCGTTGGCACTCATTGCTCCGTCAGTCGAGATCGTCGCAGAATGACAACACAGGAAACTTAAAAAAACAGAAACTCTGTTCTCTGGCTTGCCCGACCGCACCACAAAACGAGGACGCGGCCTGATTTCAAAACAAAACCAAATAAGACCTACGCGATACTGACTTGCTCCGGTTCGCACGGCGACGGAGAATCCACCAGACGTGTGTGAGAAGCTGCACCAACGAGTTGCGCCGTCGTCACTTGCTCTGCTTCATTCATCGGTTCCTCAAGGGGTCTCGAGTTTGAGCAACAACTGGAAGTCAGCTCCGTTTCCGGCGAGGTGACGTTGTCCCAATAGGGCGACGCAACCTCTGTCTGCCCGATTACAGGGCAACTTTCGCTTTTTCCCATTTCCGTCACCCGCATCGCCATCGGTTCCACCTTGGAGTGTAGGTCTGCGCGCGTCCCGGTGGGCAAGCGGACCTCTATCTCTTGAGCCAACCACAATAGAACAGCCCGGACGGATCTTCATTCCTGCACTAGGCGCCGCTTCCAAGTCCCACTCAATTGCCGCTGCTCGAAGCCGGGGTGTCTGCCGATAGGATCCACGCTGGGGCCAGCATTAGGGGCAATTTCGTTGTGTCCAGGGCAGGAGAAGCGTACGATGCGCGAGTCTGAGGTCCAATCGGAAATTCCGGATCATTGTGCGACAAGCGCACGGCCTTTCAGAATCTGCGGCGCCGGATGGGTTGCCAGCGTGCTTGATCAGGGCCTTGGGCATAAGATGGAATGCATCGAATTTACCAGCGCGCAATTGAATCTCAGCCTGAATGCGCGTCGTGCAGAGAGAACAATTTCGGCGATTCATCTGAAGCCTGAAGGTCATAAACGGAGATCATTCTTAAAGGCTTAAAGGCACCAAGGGAGGCCCTTCATTAAAGTCGGGATCGTTGGCGCGGGCGGCGTAGGTTCCGCTTGTCTTCTCTCCCTCGTTATGCGCGGAATTGCGTGCCAAGTGGTCGTGATGGACAAGAATCTGGCGCGTGCGAATGGTGTCGTAGCCGATCTCCAGTACGGTGCGACACTCTCTCCGGCAGTGGAACTCCGCGCCGGCGACTATCCTGACCTTGCCGACGCAGCGCTCGTGATCATCACGGCGGGTGTTAACGAAAAGACTGGTGGTGCCACCGACCGCAACGACCCCCTCGGAAGGTTGAAACTTCTCGATATCAATGCGGATGTCTACCGAGATATTGTTCCCAAAGTCGTTGCGGCGGCGCCGCAGGCGCTCCTCCTGGTCGTCACCGATCCGCCCGATCCCCTGGCCGATCTTGCTCGCCACCTCGCTGGCCATGAGCGCATCCTGAGCACTGGCACGTTTCTGGACTCCCTGCGTTTCCGTTTGCATCTTGCCCGCCGACTGAAGGTGAACCCCATGTATGTGGAGGCACAGGTGGTCGGAGAGCATGGCACCTCTCAGGTGTTCTTGTGGTCATCGGCACGTGTCGCCGGCACGGCCCTATTTGGCTTGCTGGAGCATAGTGGCCAGGCCAGCGACGAGTTTCGGCGGAGTGTCGAACAGGATGTCCGTTACGCAAATATTACGATCATCGAAGGAACCGGCGCGAGCCAGCTTGGGATTGGTATGGTCACAGCGCGCATCGCGGAGGCAATCTTGCGCGACGAACAGGCAGTTATTCCCATCGGCTCGTACAATCCGAAATTCGAGGTCACCCTCTCTCTACCAAGTGTCCTCGGTCGACACGGCGTGAGCAAAATCTTTGAGCCGGAGCTGTCCGAGGAGGAACGACAGGGGCTTCAGCACAGCGCCGAGATCCTGCGGAATACGGTGGCGCGAATGACTCAAGGGTTGGGGCTTAATTTGTCGATGCTGCCAAAGGCGGACACACGGGCCTTATAAAGCGTTCCGCTGTCAAGAGCGAGTTGGATCCTGCCTGGCCCACATAACCGGTCCAGCTGATCGAATGCGAAGGGAGGCTAGCGCTTCTCAGCCGCGACCCCGGCGGTCGAGTCCTGACGAGCCCGATCGAGAAGCCTCGTGACGTGAAACCGTTTCTGCGCGTCGCCACTGGATTGGCGGTTTCCGTTGGCAGTAACTTCACGGATGATTGTATCCCAAGAGAGGCCAGAGTCCTGTCCGATGCAGAGAACTTTGTCGCGTATCTGTTCAAAGAACTGCTCAAGCAGAGGTTCCATGATTGCAGACCTGATGAAGAATTACGGTAGGGCGCATTGTATTCGATGCCGAGAGCCGATTCCCGTTTCCGCAAAGGTTGTGAGTCTGGAAAATCAATTTGAATAGAAAGAAACAAACGCTCCCCATACATTTTATGGCTCGCTGCAAGCAGTGTGAGCGCGAAAACATATACTCCATCACCGATGTCCACACCTTTAACGGGGAGCCACGGAAGTCAAGCTCGCGTGCACGGGCGGCTGGCACTCAGAATCCAAACATGTACCAATTCAGGAGCGATGGAGTTGATCTAGAAAATTGTGGACGCGCCTGCGGAAAATGTTCAGATGGCGACCTGCTGCGATTCGTCGAGGCTGGAGAGTATAAGGTGAATCTTTGATGCTGCGACCCTGGGCTCTGACCACAGGGGCGGCTCTGTTTGTTGGTGTCTTCCTGATCTTCAGGTTCTCGACGGCTTGTCTCCCTTCATAATTCTGGGTTCAGAATTGTCAATCATTTTTCGCTGGCGGTTCCTGCGGGCTTTCGTTGGGCCGGTCGCCACCAATCGAGCCTTCCGGATGGGCCAAGTTCTGCTGGCGCTCCCTATGGGCGTCTATTGTGTTGCAGCTTTCCTCGCTGCGTGGTTTGCGACATCTCCCTATGCTCCATGGGTTTCTAGTCGGCGTTCTGTTGTTCTTTGGTGTTTCGAGACCCTATGCTAGAAAACTTGCGCACCAAGCGCAGTGAGGCGACATATTTGACCAGCGCAGCGGGGGTCTCGTGTTATGTGCTCACCTGAAGCGAACCTCGGCAAACCACCTCGCGAGTGTTTTGTGACGCAACTCCGAGAGACGCGGGAAGAGCGGAAGCGAAGACGTTCAACTCGGGTCTAGCAGAATCATCTTGGGCGAGGATTACTTTGCAGGGTCGTGCCTGATGAACTCAGCAACACGGTATCGAGAAGACTTTCCACAGTGTGTGCAGTTGATAGCTCTGTGGGAAAGCAATCTCCCGAAGTAGTCAAAGAATTCCATGCATTTCTCATTCTTGCAGTGAAGCTTCCAAAGCCTGTCTTCAAAGTCGGTCATAAACCATTGTATCACTCGCTGCTATGCAGCGGTTCTAATAAACATACAAATCGACGGCAAGAGCACGGTCGAAGTTCAGAAGAAGTATCGATCCTTCTCCTGCTGCCTCAATCACGCCGCTCGCTGTTCTAATACACGAAAGCATGCTTTACACTAACTTCAACACTTATGTCTTCCGATGCAGCCGCGAGTCAGCAGAGAGATTTCGTCAGGAACCGCGGAAAAACGGTCAAGCCTCAGTGCCCCAAGCGGCGTCGTTGATTCTTACGGAGTGCGTGTAAACGCTGCCCTGACGCGACCAGCACAAGAGGAAGATTTGGTGGAGCCGCTTAGTACTAAGGTATCGTTGGGACAAAACGGGGGGAATTTGCATCAAAGGAGGGCACGAAAATGAAAATCAAAGATGGTGGAAAAGAACACACCGAAGGCGACCCATATTGCGCTGCGTGCGACGCCCCCGAAGGGGAACTCCATCCTCAAACATGTGGAGTGAATCTCTGCACTGGTTTGCGGCACGCCGAGAAGTTTGGAAACGTAGACAAGGAAGGCTCGAACTTCGCATATTGCTGCGACAAGTGTGGGGAGACCGAAACAGTTGCAGTTCGCTAAGGATTCGCCCCACTATTTTGGTACAGCGAAAAGTGGGCTGACTTCGAGACGGGAGTCATCCATGCACCGCAAAGCTTATTCTATCGCGGTCCCGCATGCTTTCAGGAATTGGTTGTCATCGGCAGTAATAACTGGCACCCCCAGAAATGCCAAAATCCTTTCCATATCGCAGGCACAACCGAGGATACTCCGACCATCTTCTTTGCGGCTCCAAGTGTGGATGAGACCGCCGCAGGTCGGACACGTCTCTTCCTCTGGGTGAATTGTCACGCGGGCATTGTATCATGGGGCGATCCAGCAATCCTTAAGGGGTCATATCCCGCCGCAAAACTTGGACGTCTTCGCGACACAAGGATAGTCAAATCCTTATTCTTCCTGCGCGTCAATCGGTCTGAGGGACTTCCCCGCATTGGATGATTGAGGAATCGCACCACTATGAACGTTTCTGCAGCGACCGAACAGGCGGGAAAGCGTCACTTCAGTCGAAAGGGAGTGTCGCTGGCTTGGAAGGTAGCAGCGGTCTTGCAGCGTGGGCACGTCAGCTCTAAGCCGCCAGATAAAAACTCGGGTTCAGTCGGATGAATCAACCGTTCGCGGCCCACCCCTTTGCGAAAACCCAGTTAGGGCGGCGTGATCGTGTCTCAACGCTCGACCAAAACGGCTAGTGCCCTCCAAACTTGAAAACGATCCCGCACGAAACCCGATAGATGTTCTGGAAATCCCGCTCTTGAGTTTCTGGGAAATGGCTGCGAATCCAGTCAGACTGCACACGGATTGCGAAACGGTCAGTAAGGTTATAGTCCGCTCCACCGCCAAAAGCATACGCCCACTTCGTCTCGGAAACCGTCTCGGTCGTATCGCCCGAGACGGTGACACGACTATGGACACGGCCAATCAAGGTATCGCCAAAGAGCGTAGCTCGTCCGAAGCGCCTGAAGTAAAATCTCGGGCCAAACAGAAACGGATAAACGCTCGCATTGAACCGAACGATGAGTGGGGATTGAGCGGTCCCGAAATTGACCACTCGATTCGCATAGTTACCGCTGAGGTCGGCAATCCCACCAAACCAGCTTGCCTTATTCTCGGCTCTCGTAACGTGCCAACCATAAGAATGCTGCTGCAAGACGAAGTTCTGGCCATTCCCGAAGGGGACGCTTCCAGCATTGAAGTTGAAGTAGGAAAATCCGCCGAAGAGTTCCCAATCTTGGTAGTCCTGCGACTTGGCATCGGGCGCGAGAAGGAATGCGAAGAACAAGATTAGGACTACGATGCGCAGGAGTAAGGCTTTCATTTCCTCAGCCGCTCGAAGCTAGATTCGCTAGGTCCCCAAGCGCCCCAGAATAGCACAAAGGTACTGAATCGTTCCTTGCCAGGACGCTCCGTGGCTTGCAGCTCGATCCAGACTACGGCCACGCGCTATCTTGCAGTGGACCAGATGACGATCAGCATAAACACTTCCGTAAAGGATTCTGGCTCGAGACTCTGCCACAGTGTCTGAGTTGCCCATCCCGACCGAGCCAGTCGACCAGACAAAGTTGCCGGATAGCCTCGGAGCGAATCCGCAGATGCCCGCCAGCGGCGTCGGTTACATTCATGACGTGGATTTGCTTGGGAACCCGGTTGCGATTGCCACGAAGCCAGGCGACACACCGCCACGGCCACGAGAGCGTCATCGAACTGAGAACATCGAGGGGCAGTGGTATCTCAATTGGCATCGAGAGCGTGTCTGAACCGACGGAAACGTCGAATCGCTACGGAGGAAGACTCCGCGACCAGGATTGCAAAACAAGGGGCTAAAGTCGCTAAGCGTGGGATGGCAGAGCGAACGCATCAGTAAGCACGCCTGTGGCTAGTAAGCCTTCTGTGGGTGGGATTGTGCATAATACCGACGAATCTCGTGGCGATCGCTCTCACATCCAGCCGGTACGGAGCCAGAATCTACCGTCTCGTTGTAAAGACTCCGGCGACGTTGAAGCTCAAGCCGGGCAGCACTCAATTCGTATGTTTATGAAGGACTACCACAATTGGTCGCAGTGGATCAGGGTAGATGCTGCCTCGGAAGCACACACAACAGCTACGCTCAAGAAGTCGAACTAGAGAACACCTCTTCGCGGGTCGGAAGCGCTAGCCGCAATCGCTGGTACTTTATCTTTGCCCAACGTCGCCAGGTCGTTTTAAGCCGTGAAACCCGATTCCACCGCTTCCCGGATCGCACTACTCCATAGACTGGCTGCGCGACGTGCAGCACCGGGCTAATCGTGTCATTGAAACCGAGATACTCAAAATGGCCAGGTAGCTCCCGCATTGGAATGAAAGGCGCTCACCGTCTTCGCTCGGGAGGCGAAGACTTATGGGTCAGGGAGTGTTCTCGCTCATAGCTGGAGTGGTATTTCTCTTGATCGCGCTGGGCATCTGTGCCGACGTGCCTTCAGATGGGAAGTGGTGCTCGCAGGTTGGGCTGTGCCCTTTGCAGTTAGTTGGGTGGCTTTGTTTATCTTCGCTTATTTGACTTACGCGGGTTTGCGACTGAGCAAGCAGACTCCTCAGCAGCACCGCAACGTACCGATACGAAGCGCTTCCTAGCGCGAAGTCGTCGTCTTTGTGTTGTAGGGCCGTGATGGAGGCCTGTTGGACCGCGACTACGACATTTTCGAAAAGCTTCCCGACGGCTCTGTGTTATGGCGCGCTTTCCTACCCGGACTGAACAATACTCTCGCCAGACTGGAGGAATTAGCGAAACTATCGCCTAATGAACACCTTGACTCACAAACCAAACAGGCCATCAGCAAACGGTCAAGACGTGCTGGCTTCTTCTGTGTCTCGGCGGCGCGCCGAACACGCCCTGGGCCGCCGAGCACCCAATTATGCGCGACGAAGCCGGGGTATGACCGGACCGGATTTGCGGACAAGCGAGCCGGTACGCCGAAAAATGGCCACTCGACCGTGAGCAGTACTATTTGGAAACGAGGATGCCCGGGCTGTCTGCGGCTGGTGTAGCTTGACAGAGCCGTGGCGGAGTGCGAACTATTAGTGGAGGAAAGAACATGGAGACTTGCTCTCATCTGAATCAGATTCGGCCGGTCACCCCACACACTCCTCAAGGCTGCGAGGAGTGCCTGAAAATGGGAGACGATTGGGTCCACCTGCGTCTGTGCCTGGAGTGCGGCCACGTTGGTTGCTGCGACTCGTCAAAAAACAAACACGCAACCAAGCACTTTCATCGCACCAAGCACCCCATCATGAAGTCGTTTGAGCCCGGCGAGAATTGGGGTTGGTGCTATGTCGACAAGCTCATGTTTGAAAGCCTGTGACGGTCATTCGCACCAGGCTTCCAGGAGCAACAATGACCGAGCGCTCTGGGACTGATCGAAAAGCGATGTGAGGGTTGGGTGTCAGAACAAGAAGCAATGAAGTGGGAAACATCGATGCCATTCCCGGGAAACATGCGCAGACAATCAGGGGAGATCACATCACCGTGAGCTCGAAAACAGCAGCATCAAGAATGTCCACCGTTCCTGTGACGATGAAGGCCGCTGCCGTCGACCGGTTCGGCCCGTCGTCGGCCCTCAAGCTCCATACGCTTCCGGTCCCGAAGCCGGGGCCCAGCCAGGTGCTCATTTCGCTTGATGCAGCTGGCGTCGGCGTCTGGGACGCATGGATTAGAGAAGGCTCGTGGCGCCCTACCGGACGAGCCAAGTTCCCACTCATACCTGGAACCGACGGCGCTGCAGCCGAGCGCGAGCTAGATCAAGCTGCAACTGTCGTGCGCAGCGCCTGCCGACGGACCAAGACTCCTATTCCTCCCACGCGGCTCCGCCAGCAGGAATCCGGATAGCTTCCCGGAGGCGGGCTGCGGTCAGGTTGTCGATCAGTGACTTCAAACGTTCGGTTCCGCTTTCGGCCGTTTCATCGCACGCATCGCATCCGCAAGTCGGGAAAGCGATCATGCACCTACGCCCGAAACGGCACGCGCTCCTCGTCCGGACGAACGAGAAACGGTCCCGGCTTATCTCCACGAAGAACGATTCCAGGCTCGCCCAGCAGCTGCTGTTTATGCCACGTTGCCCGACGAAGGGGAATATCACTGCTCGATCCGAACCATGTAAACGATTGCTCGAGCAGCGAGGCGAATCGCGTGAACGACGCGATCAGCTTACCCATCCGCTCTACAAGAAACCTAAACTTCTGGCGACCGCTCCCAATCAGCTCTAGAGTTGGCTCATCACCAAGATGCTCGGACCGGCCATATGGGCAAATTTCAACAAGTCTCCTTTCGATTCCTATAACAGAAGGGAAAATGTTCCTCTCCCACCGAAGGTTTGGAAAAGAGAACTCGAAGATCTTATTGCCTCTCAGGTTTTGACCCGACTTGCAAAGATGGAAGAGGAAATAGATAGAGTGTGAATTGCGAGAGCGCGCCAGTTCCGCCCGCGTCGATAGTCGAATCGGCCCTGAACGATCTGCGAAAAACCCCTACCTGCTAATTTGGTAGAACCCCTGGTCTGGAGCGACTGAAGAAGCGGTCCGCATGCTCGGTGGCGACTCCTCGCCAAGCTATTCGCCAGCCACAAGCTAAGCTGCTCGCTAGCCGAGCCCCAGCTACGATAACGTCACGTTTCTTTAGCACCTAGTTGCACAACTGTCTGATAAAGGTCAATTAGAATAATTTATTTAATGAAAGGCAGCATTGAAGAACCCAAGTGAAATCTCTGGCAAAGAAGCAGCGTCGAACATCCAACCCGGACACTCAGATTGCTAGACGGAGAAGAGACAACAACGCGTACCGGTTTGAAACCAACGGTCTGTCAGCAGACGCAAAGCACATCGAGCAAGACACGCAGCATCGCCAAATCAGATGCACCCCCGCTTGACGCTTACCCTCAAATGGCTCTGCTTCTCCATTTTGGAACGAAATTGAGCTACGAAGCGAAACTGTTTTCGGTTGTTGAAAACAACTGGAATTTTCTTTGCGCTTGAAATCAAGGACTTGCCCTGAGCTAATTCCCATCCCTGAGAACTAAAATCCCAGATGATCTTTGGCACGGGCATTGCATGAATTGCTTTCCTCGTGAGTAATTATGAAATCCAGAAATCGAAACTCAGGTTTCGCGTAATTGTGTGAATGTGCTCATTTGGCACAAACCTGTGTATTACTGAACAGAGAAAGATCCCTGAGCCTTCTAGCCATTCACGTTCTGCACGGCAAAAGCCCGAGTTTTTGCCGCCAACAGTCCACCCGCTTCATTCTAGCCTCCTCCGGGAGGCGTCGATGGGGCGCAAGGTAGCGCCATTCGACGATTCAAGAGGAGATGCTCCTAATGAGTAAGGTAACGGTACAAAAGGTCTGGATACTGGCGTTCCTGATAGCAGGTTTCCTGGCAGGATGTGGCCGATCATACACGTCAGGGCCCGCGGCGCCTTCTGTAGCTTCCACGGGGCCCGCGAATGGCGCAACGAGCGTACCGATAACAGAGATAATCACTGCAACTTTCAATAAGGCGATGAATGCTACGACGATCAATACATCGACCTTTACGGTGACAGGACCGGGTGGAACCTCAGTGACTGGCACGGTCACGTACTCCGGGACCACAGCGACATTTACGCCCGCCGCGCCTCTGGCCGGCAGTGCGCAGTTTACCGCGACGATCACGACGGGAGCAAAAGATCCTCTAGGAAGCGGCCTGGCAAGCAATTTTGTTTGGACCTTCACGACGGGAAGGCCCACAGTAATCTCCACGAACCCTCTGAACGGCGCAATCAATGTGCCCATAAACCAGAAGATTACCGCAACGTTTAGTGAAGCCATGAACTCCGCAACGGTTATTGCACCGGGGACGTTTACGGTGGCAGTGGCGGGGGTGGGCGGCGCTGCTGTACTGGGATCGGTGACATATGTGGCGGCAACCAACACAGTGACGTTTGCGCCCACAACAAATTTGCCGCCCAGCACCCAGTACACCGCCACCATCAACACATCGGCGCAAAGCTCAGCAGGCAACGCCCTGGGAAGCAACTATGTTTGGAGTTTTAGGACGGGTAGGACCGCTGACACGACACGACCAACAGTGATTGTCACCAGTCCTGCCTCAGGGGCAACAGGTGTTCCCACAAATCAAAGAATAACCGCAACGTTCAGCAAGGTAACGGACTCGGCCACGATCACGGCATCGGGGACATTTACAGTGGCCGTGGCAGGAGTAGGCGGCGCTGCTGTGCCGGGAACCATCAGGTACGCGGGTTCGCAAGCGACCTTTACCCCGACCGCGAATCTGGCGCCCAGCACTCAGTTCACTGCCACTATTTCAAATGCGGCCAAAGACCTTAGCGGCAATGCATTGGTAGCCGGCACCGTTCCCAATCCGTGGACCTTCACAACAGGTGCAGGCCCGGATACCACACCGCCTACGATAACTCTCACCAGCCCAGCGAATGCAGAGATCAACGTTGTGCTCAACAAAGCGGTTAACGTAACCTTCAGTAAGGCTATGGATCCAGCAACTGTTACCGCTCCAGGTGCATTTATTCTGGCGGTGGGCGCAGTCGGCGGCGCTGCCGTCGCCGGAAACGTCACCTACGATTCCATCAGTCATATCGCAACTTTCGCACCCGCAGCAAACCTCACAGCCAGCACGCAATATACGGCTACGATTACCAATGCCGCAAAGGACCTGGCCGGTAATGCCCTCGCAGCGGGAACTAGACCGAATTTGTGGACCTTTACCACCGGCGCTTCGGTTGGCCCAACGGGGCCCAATCTCGGAGCAGCTTCGACTTTTGGACCTTTTGGAGGCGGCGCTGGCGTAACCAACCAGGGAATCAACACTGTGATTAATGGAGATATCGGGACTACCGGTGCCTCTACCTTGATGACTGGATTCCACGATGCGGGCCCAGGATGTACTTACACAGAAACGGGGAGCGATGTGGGAACCGTCAATGGAAAGATATATACCGCTGCGCCGCCTCCGACTGTCGGGTGTCCGAGTGAGGGTACCGCTACCACCTTCGGTATCGCGACTCAGGCCGCAACCGACGCGCTCGCCGCATTTAACAATCTTTCACCCGCTTCGCGGCCCGGAGGTTCGGATCCAGGCGCAGGCCAACTCGGCGGACTAGTCCTCCCTCCTGGTATATACAAAGCCGCAGGCGGCTCATTCTTGATCACCGGATCGGATCTGACTCTGGATGGCCAAGGCGATACGAACGCGATCTGGGTGTTTCAGACGGCGAGCACGCTCAAAGTAGGTGCTCCTGGAGCACCGCGCAGCGTCATTCTGATCAACGGAGCACAAGCCAAGAATGTGTTTTGGCAGGTAGGCAGCGCGGCGACGATCAACGCGGCAGGCGGCGGCACCATGGTGGGCACCATCATCGCGTCCGCAGGAGTCACGTTCTCTACTGCCGGCAATGCAGCGATAACGACGCTCGATGGCAGAGCGTTGGGGCTCAATGCGTCGGTCACCATGGTGAACACGGTTATCAACGTACCTACTCCATAAAGCAAGGGGCATTTGAGAGCAAAGCTATTTGAACGATGTATCAGAGGTGTATTTCACTACAGCCGTAGTCGAATCGCGCCCAATTGGAGCCAAACAGACCCCTAGCGAAACTAACTCAACCGAGGCTGAGAGTCTGGAACTGGCCGGGTACGCCTTTTCTCCGTAACCTCGTCATCTCAACCATCTGAGGAGTTTGGATGGGTTGGTCCCGTCTAAAAAATCGTCTCCAGCCTGCCCAAATTCCCTACTTCCACATGACCCGTAAGGGTGCTTGAATTGGCGAGGCCGAAATTCGTCGATTCTCCTACCCACAAATAGATGATTATCGAACCCATTCATCGAGAAAAATCGTGCATCTTAAGCGCTCCTCAAGATTTGTCGCAGCTTCCCTCTTCTCTTTTTCGCGCTCTTCCTAGAGAATGGGCCTCCCGAATCCCTCAGCGCTCGAAGCATCGGGGTCCCGAAAAGGAGCCATTATGAAGGCATTTATTGTGAAAGATACTCCTGTTACCGATGAGGTTTTGAACACTATAGCTCATCTCCCAACCAAGAGCTTTTCGAAGATCGTCGAAGAAGGATTTTTCAAGAAGCTCAGCGACAGGGATTTCATGCGCCTCGCGTTCCTGCTGGCAGAGAAAGGGTATGAGGAGGGCGGCTCTCCCATCGGCGGTGTGATCATCGACAATGAATCACGCAAGATCCTGGGCAAAGGACACAACACGCTGGTGCAGGAAGGCCACCCTTATAATCACGGTGAGACTTCGGCCGCGCGGGATGCGGGACGCCAGGATTTCAGCAAGACGACGATGTTCACATCGCTGAGTCCCTGCGATATTTGCGCGGCCTTGATTTCTCAACTTCAATTCCAGAGGCTGGTCGTTGGCGACGTTACAAACTTTTCTGGCAATGAGGACACGCTTCGGCAAAAGGGCGTGCAGGTGGATATTTTGGAGGATCCCGAAGGCATCGCCTTCTTTGCGAAATACCTAAGGGAAAAACCGGACCAGCATCTGGAAGATGCTCACGGCCTCGCCGCGGTGCGCAAAGCTGCTGTGGCCAAAACGTAGTACTTCACCGCCTTTCCTACCCGTCATGTTTTTTAAGCTCGAACCTTACCGAAGCCGGAGGCTCGTAAAGGCCTGTTCAGGGCGTCCATGACCCAGGTGGTTGAAGGGACCCGACCCCTCCCTTGCAACGTCGTAATCGCGCAGGGCATCGGCTTCGGCGTTCGCTACCGCCGCATGCGCTCCGGTGCACCCGCCCTCCCCAGCGCCGCGCATTCCAAAAGGATTGAAGCGGGTAGGGGTCTCCATGGATGTCAGGAATCCTTCTCCGGTTTCCGGACTACACATCCAAGTGGAGATAGCTTCAGCGGTGGCGCCCAGGACGTGCAGGCCCTACTCAGTCCACCCCGGCTTCCATCAAAGTTTCGCTAGTTCCCCCCTCGGCTCGATGAGCTTTATGTTCTTAGGGAGATGACGCTTCAGCGCTTCGGTCAAATCTGCCTTTCGCATGGGCTTCGATACGTAGTCATCCATTCCCGCATCGAGGCATCGTTCCCGGTCGCCAGGCATGGCGTTCGCGGTCATGGCGATGATGGGACGGCGAACGCTTGAGCCCTCGCGCCTGCGAATTTCCTGCGTGGCCTCAAAGCCGTCCATTTCCGGCATTTGACAATCCATGAAGATCGCGTCGTAGGGGAGGAGACCGACCATCTCGACCGCCTCCGAGCCATTGGCGGCGACATCGACCCGACAGCCCAGCTTTTCGAGCAGCCGAGCCGCGACCATCTGATTGACGGCGTTGTCTTCGACGACCAGAACACGCGCGCGGAAAATCGGCTGGGTGGGCTCGCCCGGGAAAGTCGTCGCACGGCCCTCCGCCACGAAATGACGAGTGACGAACTGCGCCGACGAGGCGCGCTTCTGGTTGCCCCACACCGTGATAAGAGCATTCAGAAGCTCGGATTCACGCGCTGGTTTGGTGAGGTAGGCCGAAAAACCGGCCTCTTTCATGCGGGCGGCGTCGCCTCGGAGACCGATGGAGGCAAGCAGCACCAACACTGTGTTCTTCAGCTGCGCGTCGGCCTTGATCGTGCGGGCGAGCTCCTCGCCATCCCCGGTGGGCATTTGCTGGTCAAGAATCGCGATCTGGTAAGGGTCGCCAGCCAACTGCGCGGCACGCAATAGTTTCAGAGCATCTTCTGCGGAGCTGCTCGAATCGTTGCGCAGGTCCCAGCTATTTAGTAGTTCGCGGAGGACAAAAAGATTCGTCGGGTTATCGTCCACGCCCAGCACGCGGACGCCGGCCATATCCATATCCATTGGTGCCGTGTCCGGCGGCGTTAGATCGACGGGAAGGGGCAGAGTGAACGAGAATCGGGAGCCCTCCCCGACTTTGCTCTCGACGCCCATTTTGCCGCCCATGAGCTCCGCCAACTGCTTCGAAATCGACAGGCCCAGTCCCGTACCACCGTACTTACGGGTCGTGGAAGCGTCGGCCTGCGTAAAGCGTTCGAAGATGTGGCTCAGCTTGCTGGCGGGAATGCCAATGCCGGTGTCCGCGACCGAAAAACGAAGGCGGGCCTGCTCGTCGGTCCGTTCTTCGCATTCCACGCTTAGGAAAACGTGTCCCTTGGTCGTGAACTTGACGGCGTTGCCGGAAAGGTTGATGAGAATCTGCCTGATTCGGCCCGGG
>Ga0209526_10001243_pt1 | contig 16980 bp, 15 predicted proteins | sample JacPinW_OM2H0_M1_FD_188566 | JGI IMG/M metagenome (GOLD analysis project Ga0209526, IMG submission 188566) | Forest soil microbial communities from Algoma, Ontario, Canada - Jack Pine, Ontario site 1_JW_OM2H0_M1 (SPAdes) (version 2) | ecosystem: Environmental > Terrestrial > Soil > Boreal... | reverse complement strand
AAGACTTCCTCGATTCGTTTCCGCTTCCTCTGGCTTACCTGGTAGCCGGGGTGTCGAGTCGTGCGCTGGTCCAGTCTGCTTCTGCGGCGACCCTGGTTCTGGGCGACATGCGGCGTAACTCCCAGGCGTCGCAGTTCCTCGACGAACTCGCGCTGGTCGTATCCTTTATCTACTCCCAACGTCACTCGCCCACAGCCCGGCAGTTGTTCCGCCATCAGCAGACCGGCATGAGGCTCGGCCGAACCGTAGGCGGTGGTCACCCAGGTATTCACTACCAGTCCGTTCCGATTCTCCGTCATCAGGTGTCCGTGGTAGCTCAACTTGGCTTCCTTTCCTTGTCCCTTGCGGGCCAGCATGGCTTCCGTATCGGTGGTCGAACAGTGGGTCTGATTGCTGCGTTTCTCTCCGCGATAGTTGATCGTGGGGTTATTCTTGTCCCACCGTGCCGCTGGTGGTTTCGGCTCCTGGTCGTTCTTATCCTTGGTCACAGGATCGACGGGCCGGAAGCTCTTGTGCGACGCCCAAGCTTCCAGTAGGGTCCCATCCACCGTGAAGTGTTCGTCACTGAGTAGCTGCCCCGCCCGTGCTTCTCCCAAAACCCCTTGAAAGAACGCTTCGGCAATGTCTCCTTCCAGCATGCGCTCCCGGTTCTTGGAAAACGTGCTGGCATCCCACGCTGCGTCATCCATGCTCAGTCCCACAAACCAGCGGAACAGCAGGTTGTAATCCAGTTGCTCCATCAGCAGCCGCTCGCTTCGCACCGAGTACAGCAACTGCAGCAACAAGGCCCGCAGCAGCTTCTCTGGAGCTATCGACGGCCGACCGGCGCGTGCATAGAGCTTGTTGAACCGCGTTGACAATTGCTCTAAAACCCGATCCACGATGGTTCGAATCCGCCGCAACGGATGGTCCTGCGGCACTCTTTTGTCGGGTGAGATATAGCTGAACATCCCGTCCTGCTGCTGATCGTCTCCTCGCATGTTGTAACTACTACCATGTCACCCTGTGGATTGGGAGTGGTTTTTCAGCAGCCTGCTAGTCTAGGCAATTAGATGCCCCACTTGCACGTTCCTATCGTAAAGAAGAGTAAAGGCGACGAACCCGCTGACGAGGTTCCAGATGTAGCTCAGACGGCAAAGTTGAACACTGTTTGCCATGCCTCACATTCTGCCGTGCCCTGATCTGATGATCAGTTGTATCACTCAAGATTCGGTCAACGAATCTTTACTGAACTGAAACGAGTCTTTACGTACAAGTTCGTTTCGCTCGCATCTCTTCACCATGTATGAAATTTATTCGCGTGGCAGCGGCCTTGTTTGGTGACTCCGGAGGACGACATGACTAACTATTCACCGACCATCCTGTACATCGATGATGAGACTGACCAACGAATTCTCCTAACTGCGCTGCTGGAGTATCGAGGGTTCCGCGTCAGGACTGCGAGGCGCGCTCTCGATGCCCTCGAACTGATTGTGACGGAACGGTTCGACGTAGTGATCGTTGACTACGAGCTACCGGATATGACAGGTGCACAACTTGCCCAGGAGATCAGAGCCGTTGAACCGTCAGCTCGAGTCATTCTCTTTTCTGGGCGGGCGCATCTGCCTGCTGGAGAGCTGGCGTATGTCGATGTCCATATCGTTAAAGGTTCGCTTCTGGACAACCTTGTCGAAACCATTCGCGGCCTTATGGAGTTGCCGACCTTAAGCCCGGGGCCCAGAACCTAGGATTGGGTCGTCACCAACTGGCGCAGCAGCGGCTCGGCGGCGACGACTTCTGCCCGCCCAGGCCGCTGACTTGATCAACATATTACGACTTGACAGACAGAGAGAAGCCATATGAAAAACCCGTTCTCATCCATTGCGGTTCTTGTGTTGTCATTGATGGCAGGACCCCAGACCTTCAGCGCGGTAATAGACCAGACTGACGCAGACCTTCGTGCGCCAGAGGTGCAGAAGTATTTTCCCACGCCGGAAAACAATGAAGTACTGATCGAGGTACTGAAAGTTAGGCCTCAAATACCCCGCGGTCCGAACGAAATTCTTGAAGACAACGAGGCCGAAATGGCGAAGATCACGAGCCGTATGTCCGATGAACTAGGGGAAGTTTGCCAGGCGATCGCGAACGGTCAACTTTCACGGGAACAGGGAGAGTACCTAGCTCAGGAACGATATCAGATCGCGATGATGCAGTTTCAATTGTTCAGCGCTTGGCACGCGATTCTGGAACAAGCTGTGGCACAAGCCTTCGCCGAGCAGACAAAGGCTGATCCCTCACCCACTGGGCAGTCGCTGGTTTTAGCGCTGCCGTTTTCTTCGTTACAACTTAATTCCTCTTTAGCGCAATACTTGGAACTAACGGCAGAACAAAGTTCTGCCATTCGGCAGGTGATGGCAAGAGAACGCCCCTACTTTGCTCCCCTGATGGCCGAACTCGATGCCACGCGACAAAAGCTGGAGATGGCAACTCGGAGTACCCATCCCGACCAGAAGCAGATCCGGTCCCTGGCACTCACGCAAACACGGCTGCTGACGAAATTGGTCGCTGAAAACGCGGACTTGCAAGGTAAGATCTCGCGTTTGCTGAACTCGGAGCAGCGAAGGAAAATCGAGAAACTCAAGCAGGGCAACGAACTGAGCGATCTAAGAGGCGAGTAGGTTCGGGACCATTCACTTGGAAGCACCGGCGACACGCAGGGCGAATTGTCTGACTGCCTCTCCGACTGAAAAGCCAACCCGGTAAACACTAGCGCGTTTGTCGGCTACTAATCCGGCGGAAGAACCGATTACTTCGGGGTTGCCCGCCATCCAGACACCAGAACTGCAAGTCCTACCTGAGCATTCCAGTGATAAGGAGTGAATAGAGTTCCAGGCATCGCCCCCGTGCTCTCGATCCCGGCCACCGCAGCGAGAGGACTGATTGCAGTTGCTGTTGGCCTACTCAGCGCCGCCGCTCGGCTTCCTGTGTTTTCGTCTCTGAACAAAGACGTGGTAAGTGACGGCATCCCAGGCGTTGTGAATGCCAATGAAAAGGAGAAGCAGTGCCGCCGCTGAAACGCCATATAGCGCCTCGGCACCGTGGGAGCGAGCCGCTAACGCACACGCCGATAGCGTTATATATATCCCGCAAAAGGCAGCAGAACATGAAACAACCAGTCCTCAAATTCGGGCTTGTATGCGGTCTGTCGCTCGAGACGACGAGCCACGATGACAGCGTACACTACCCCACTGAGACCCAGCAGCCCCCAGAACCCGCAGCGGGAGCAATCCCGTGCCAAGGAGCGCTTAGAACCCCTGCCAGCAGCAGTACGGCTCCGAAGTGGACGATGGTCGGCGTCGCAAACGCGTCGCCCGCCTGTGCCGCACCGTTTCCGATGGGCATGTCGGCGATGAGGGTTATGACGACGAACTGTAAACCGATCAGTGCGCCGGCAGACGAGCCGACGATTACGTAGAAGTTTTCCCATCCGGATAGTGCGGTCATACGGTAGCTCGCCAGCGGTAGGTTACCTCTAAACGGCCTGGTATTGTTCGTCGCTGACCTGTTCCATCCAGTCGACAACCTTCCCGTCGAGCTTTTCCTGAATGGCGATGTGCGTCATGGCCGTGGTCGGCGTAGCCCCATGCCAGTGCTTCTCGCCGGGCGAGAACCAGACCACATCACCGGGCCGGATCTCCTCGATAGGGACGCCTTCGCGCTGAACCCAGCCGCAGCCAGCCGTGACGATGAGAGTCTGACCGAGCGGATGCGTGTGCCATGCAGTCCGCGCGCCCGGCTCGAACGTTACGCTGGCACCTTGAACAAGTGCCGGATCGGGTGCCTGAAAAAAGGGATCAATCCGTACAGTGCCAGTGAACCACTCTGACGGTCCCTTGACAGAAGGTTGTGAGCCAATTCTTTTGATTTCCATCTTCTGAACCCCTTCAGTTGAACTTGATCTTCTATTTTCCAAACCGCTCGAACCGATACGCCAGTTCCGGTCCCGCTCGTCTGCGAGTTGGCCGACCAGCAATGCGAACGGCTCTGTGTATCGAGCAGTCTGAAGAGGGCCAGCATCCACCGGATCAAAACCCGCGTCATGGATCAGCGTGGCGGCCACATCTTTAGCGCGTTCATCGTCGCCGCAATACACCAGGCTGGGTCGCGTCGACTTGCGCCGGGCTTCAAATACGCCGAACAGCACTTCGCTGGGCACTGTATTGAAAGCCGATACGACCTGCGCCCGTGGAACTTTCTTTGCAAGCTCTTCCGTGCCCGACGAGGTGTTGGCGACGATGAGTTTCGTGTTGCCGGTATCCATGGGCAGTGAGCAGGTCACGATCACCTTGCCGGACAAATCACCGCCCTGCTTCAACACATCGTCGATTCGGGACCAATGCACGGCCAGGAGGAGCGCGTCCGCTTCCTTCGCAGCCTCGCCCGGTGTACCGGCGCGTGCATTGCCTTGGGCGTCGCGTGCCAGTCTGTTGAGTTTGTCGTTGCTCCGCGCGTAGCTGAACACGACTTCATGTCCAGCTCGCGTGAAGATCGTTCCGAGCTTTCCCCCATCAATCCCGAACCCAAAATGCCAATTCTCATGCTGTTCCCCCTCGCGCATAGGCGAAGCCGTTGATGGTGAGCCAGACGCCCAGGAACCTCGGCAGGAAACACGACCTGTACACAAGAACCGCTAACGGGAGGAGCCATACCCCCCAAAGGATCTCGGCGGCAGTGTTTTAATGGTCACGCGACGGAGGAAACCGCTGAAGTTTGTCGAAAACGGACAAGAAATCGGCTCCGCGCACGAACATTAGGGCGCCAGCGTCGCTCACCACACCAACAAAGTTGATGAGGGCTAGCATCACGCCCCCGAAAATCACACCAGCACAGCGAGGTTCTGGTCCACTCCCTTGAACAACCGGCAAAGGCCAGCACGAGGAAGATCAAGATCACCCCGCAGACCAGATCGCCCATGATACCGAAACGGAAGAGCCATTCGTGAGCGGCGATGTTGCTGACCGTCGCGGTCGCGTTCCCGGGCGCGAACAGTTTGCTGGGAATATACATGAGGCGCAGTGGGGCGATGACGCTAAGTAGCAGGTACCAGAATCCGGCCACTCTCCCTGGATTGTGGGTCGAGCTCATGTTCCCTCCCTCGTTGAACGGACCTCATGAAGGGTATAGCCCGAGATACGCCGAAGACTATCAAAAAGTTTCGCCATCAAAAAGTTTCGCCATACGACGAAAACAGGCGATTGCGGTCACAACCTCTGCAGCCAGGTCTGGCCCGGATTCTGGTCGTATGACCCCCAATCCGGTTATGGAAGAACTGCCGACCAGCCAAAATCGTTGCATCCTCTGCAACGCGCTACGCAGCGGTCAAAGAAATGGCCACCACAGAGAGGGCGGCCAGTTCGAATCGAGCGTTGTGCGTTGTTACATCTTCATTGGCGACACATGACTCGCAACACACTGCCATTTCCCGCTGGGCATCTTCACCCACGTATCTGTCCAGCGCTCATTATCATCGAAAGGCTTTCCCATCGGATCGGTGCCCTTACCTTTGAAGCCTCCGGTCACGATGGCTGTATCGCCAAATACCGTTACATTCACATCGGAGTAGTCGGCGCTCTCCCATTTAGTTTTTTTGTAAAATGCAAGCGTCGCGGCCTTGTCGTTGACTTTCCCATCGGCCTGCGTAACCACAATTTTGTCGGCCAGAAGCGGGGCGACTAAATCAGGATTATTTGTCTTTTGTCCCTGAAGCCACTGTTGTTCCAGTGCCACGACAGCTTTTTCGGTGCCGCCGGTCTGCGACCCTGCGACGCTGACCAGTGAGAGCAGAGCGAGCAAGCACCATCTCCAGGTTTTCTTCATAGCCGTCTCCTTAACGTGAACGTGTTGAGCTTTTCGAACTGGAATTTCCGATTTGGACCCCGGGCTCGCGCATCATAACGCTTCTCCTGACCTCAGCACAACGAATTTGGCACCAGAACAAGGCCCCAGCGACATCGTGGGGTTCCGACGGCTCGTTCTTGCGTGTCTGACGCGCCTCGCCTGTTACCGCGTAACGGCCGATCCGGTGGTAACGAATTCCGGATTGCCGACAAATCCAGGAGTCATTGCATGTGCCTCGAACCGAAGTGCCGAGTGCCTACATGTAGGATGTTAGCAGCGATTTTCGCAGGTACGATCGTTTGAAGTGTCTCGGCAGTCGCCGGGTCCAACGTGTGTCCGGGGAAGTAGACAGCCCGGATCGTTCATTTTCTGTTTAACCGCAACCTGCTACTATGCGACGCAATAGGAACGGAAGACGCCGGGGGGGACCACTGCGCATCTTGTTGGTTGAGGACGAGTTAAGTGCCGCCCGAATGCTAGCCAAAGGCCTCCGTGAGCAGGCCTACGCGGTGGACGTGGCGACGGACGGCGAGGAGGCCCTCTATCAGGCGAGCATCAATGACTACGATCTCGTTATTCTTGATGTAATGCTGCCGCTGAAAGACGGATTTGAAGTTTGCCGGCAAATGCGCGCCGGAGGCTCGGCCGTGCCGGTTCTAATGCTGACGGCCCGCGATAACGTGGCGGACCGCATTACGGGACTGGATACTGGCGCCGATGATTACCTCAGCAAACCATTTGATTTTCACGAACTGCTAGCCCGCGTGCGAGCGCTACTGCGGCGCGGTCCAGTCTTACGAACAGAAACAATACAGCTCGCTGATTTGACGATTGACACGCAGGCGCAACGGGTGCGTCGAGCGGGCCGCATTGTTGAGCTTACGGGCAAGGAATATGCGCTACTGGACTACCTCGCTCGGCACACTGATCGCGTGGTGGGGCGCGCTGAGATCGCCGAGCATGTCTGGGATGAGCATTTCGACCCCCTCTCCAACCTAATCGAGGTCTACATCCAGCGCCTTCGGCGGAAGATCGATGAAGGTCGTTCCTGCAAGCTGCTGCGCACGATACGTGGCGGGGGTTACATGCTTTCTTCCGGAGAGACAGACTACGTAGGCGTGCTGAGTGTGATACTTATCGCCTTCAGCGTCGCGATTTACATCTTTGTCGAGCGAAGTCTGTATGAACGCCTCGATGCTAGTTTGTATTCCACCCGGAAACGGTATCGGTCGCGCTGGAGCATCAAGGCGAGAACGGGGAAATACGAAGTGAAACCACGGCAACGGCGCTTCAAGAACTGCATGTTCCTCAGCAGGCAATTGCCATCTTCGATACAACAGGGCAGTTATTCGCAGAAAAAACCGCCGAGGGTCCGGTTCAGCCACTACGAAATCAGCGCATCAAGGCCAGTGAAGAGATCATTGCAAAATCGCTGGTCGGGGACTTCCCGCAAGGTCAATTGCCGAGCCGCCAAAGCCTTACGCATGGCGGCTCAGCGTCAACGACAGCAGCCATCGTACTGGCGCCCGTTCCTTCACTGCAATGACTTCCCTGGAAGTCGCCGGGCTCTCGAAAGTCAAGAGACGATGTCAAAACCGCCGGGGGGTTTGCTACTGCGGGATCAAGCTCCGACCAAACCTGTTTACGGGCGTTACGTGCGGCAAAGCGGCAATCTGTGCCCCATTGATGGTGGCAGAGTGACCGTCTATATTGATGACCTGAAGCGTTTGTGCCATCGCTGCAGGAAGAACCAGCAGGATACAGGCAAGGGCGCAGCCAAATAGATTTTGTCGTTTGGTCATTCGTTCGCCCGAAAGCCGTCGCGTCCAAGGGCATCGGCAGCAACTTTGAAATCCGGAGCAGAACCTAATCGTGATTGAAGAGGCTGCCGTTGTCTCGCAGGGTCGAGAAACGAGGACACACGTATTCATCGAGCTGTCAGTCTTTTTGCAGCATTACCTCCGTTGACTTGATTACGACCTTTACAGTGTCACCCTTCTTGAGTGCCATCTCCTCGGCGCTCCTCCGTGTGATCACGCTTTCGACGAGGTTCTGACCAACGCGAACCACGACGTGTGCCATGACTCCGCCAAGCTGAATTTCCTCGACGGTTCCCTTGAGCTGATTGCGAGCAGAAAGAGTCATGCCATAAGCCTAATTCAATTTGCGCTAAGGTGAATGACTATTGGGATTGACTGGATCCCGTTTAGAACGAGTAGATCAAGTCAAATTGATGACGCACGAGAAACGGTTCTGTTTGGCCGGGCGTTACTCCGGGTGCCAATACGGCGTGCTGCAAGTTGGTGTTTAACGTGCGGCCTATCCACGCGTTGTATTGGGCCACAACATTCGATCGAAGCCGCCAGTAAGCGAAAATGCGGTGCTCGAGGATGTTGGTAGCCGCACGCTGTTCGCTTTCGGAAAACGTGGCCAGAATGGAATCCTGGCCCGAACGCCAGAATCCGTAGCCGAATTGCAGATCATTCTTGTTCTTGATCTGCCCGATGCTGATTTCCCCGAAGTACGACCGGCCTTGCGAACCAATGCTCGTCATGACATTCCCTTTAGAGTCCAGCGGGTGCTCAGCCGCCTTGAGGTTAGTTTCATATTCCAGCAGCAGGTTCAGCGGGAAGCCGGACAATCCCGTCTTTAGTTGGCTGTTGAAGATCAAGTCGGCGTACTCAAATCCGGAGAGGAAATGCCGTTGTCCTTTCGTGTCTACGAAGGTCGCGTTGGTCATCCCGTTGGAAGCGATGGCACAAGGCGGAACGCTGGCCAAACCGGAACCGGTGGCGCAACCCGGACCCTCCCCGGGGATCGCGATGGGTGGGTTGCCGCTGGTGGTGGCCTGGGTTGCGAATGCGGATGCGCTCAGGATGGCATCCGGGAAGCCCCAGTCAATCAGCGTAAATGATGGAGTGGTGGTCAGCGGACCCAACTGGAACGTGGCTGACACGTTACCGCCGAGAGCGAAGGAATCGTCACCTTTCGCGACTTCGTTATAAAGCAGTTGCATTCCTTGAACGGTAAAGTTCTTCAAGAACGGCGTCTTCAGGTCCCAGGAGAATTTCTGGTTGAAGCCTTCGGGATTGATGTCGGGATCGAGGGTAAGCGACGTGCGCGCCCAGGTGTAGGCGAATTTACCTCCGGTGATCGAGAGCCACCGGGCGGCGACGGGATTGAAGGTGATGTATCCGCGGTCGAGGCCGATAGTCTTTCGTTCAAAGAAATTCGTGAGCGTTTCGTTAGCCGAGGTCGTGTCGCCCAGCGAGCCCGTGGCCAGGGCGAAGCCTCCGACGAGGTTGTCATTCAGGCGGCCATCGAGACCGAAGCGCACACGAAGGCGGGCGCGATTGCGCGTGACGCAAGTGGGGCAATCCTGAAAGATGTCCTCCCCACGCACCCGGATGTCGCCTCCGAAGCGAAAGCGTCCGAGGACATCTTGCAGAGCGCTAAGCTTTTTGTCTTCCTCCGTGGACTTGCTCTCCACAGCCGAAAGCGAGGTTTTGGTCTCTGTTGCGTTGGCGGACGCCTGGTCGGCCAGGCGCTGAGCTTCGGTGGCTGACTGTTGGGCTTGCGTAGCCGTCGTCTGCGCCTGCTCGGCGCTGCCCTGCACTTTCTGGGCGGAGGCACTGGCCTGCTGGGTTGCGTCCAGCAATTGCTGCAGCTGGGACTTTAGCTGTTCCATTTGTTGCCGTTGAGCTTCCATCTGTTGCTGCTGCGCAGCGACTGTTTCGCGCAGGGCTTGGATGTCTTTCGCCATTGCGTTGGAACGATTCGCGCTGGCACTATTGGGTTTCTTGTTTGGATTTTGGGCCAACAAGGTAGCGGTCAACACGGCCACAACCAGATATCGAGACGGTTTCATCTGTGCTCCTCTGTTACGTCGTTTTCAGCGCGAATAGTTCCTACTTGATCAGTTCACTGGTTGGGAAGGGCGAAGCCGTACTTCTGAAAGAGTTCTCTGATGGGCAAGGATTGAATGAATTTCAAGAATTGCTGGGCAATGCTCTTGTTCTTGGACGAGCCCATGATGACGCAAGCTTGTTCGATGGGCGGGTAGTCGGCGGCCGGAACTTCGGCATATCGACCCTTATCTTTCATGTTCGGGGATAGCGCAAGAGAGAGCGCCACAATACCCACGTCGGCAGACCCCGACGCCACGAAGGAAGCGGTCTGGGAAATGTTTTCACCGAGGACAAACTTGTCTTTCACTTGCTCGTAGATCTTCTCTTTCTGCATGGCAGCAACTGCAGCCTTCCCATAGGGCGCATGTTGGGGGTTTGCAATGGCGATTTTCTTGATGGATAGGTTCAGCAACGTCTTAAGGCCGGAGCTGACATCCAGTTTGGAATCAAGCGGTACCCAGACGACAATCTTTCCTATCGCGTATTGATAAAAGGTGCCGGGTTCGGTGAGCCCGGCGGCCTCAAGCTGCTTTGGGTAGTCCAGGTTTGCCGAAAAGAACATGTCGAACGGTGCGCCATTCTGAAGCTGCTCAGCGAAGTTGCCGGAGGAGCCGTAGATCAGCTTCACACTCTTTTCGGTTTCGCTCTTGAAACGCACTCCGACCTCCTGCATGACAAATTGCAGGTCGGCTGCAGCTGCGATCGTTATCTCCTGCGCAGCGCAGAGCCGGACGCTCAATCCTAAGAAAATAGCCACCACCAGAACCAGCCTTCTGAAATTCATTTCCGATACTCCTTGAACAGAGTCAATTCGTGCTGTGCGATAAGCTGGTTTAATGCATGGCGAAGTAACCTGTCAATTCGACCTAAATCGTCTCATGGTGAGGCGAAACAGAGTGATTTAACGGCGAGCGATGAGCTCGGGTTTTCTACGCGGAATAAAGTCTACACGCGCAGGATCATAACCTCGGTCGACTTGACTAAAGCCGCAGCAACCTGGCCTTTTTCCAGTCGCATTTCGCGAACCGCATCGGAGGTGATCACTGAGGTGATTCGCTGGCCCCCGATGAGACGGCGCGACGACGTATCCAACCTCGTCGAGTTGGCATGTGAGCGGTTCGGTAAGCTTGACGTTCTCGTCAACAATGCCGGCATTATGCCAGTTTCTCCCCTCGACGAGCTGCGCGTCGAGGACTGGGGGGAGATGATCGACATCAACATGCATCCGCAATTCGATCGCGCGAAGGCGGAAGGTTTTCTGCTGCTGGCGACGTGCACTGAAACAAATCCTGCGACCACAAGCAGCACACGCAACAGAAACCAGAAGTCGTTTGAGCACCAAGGCAGCACTCCCTAGTTGTGAGCACCTCCGCTTCGAGCTTAGGCTTCCTCTTTGCAGCCGCCAGCTCACTCATCTGTTGAGTGAGAGATTCGATCTCAAGCTGCAACTTCTTTTCGGCAGGTGGATCATTCGCTTGGCTGATCTGCTGCGTGGAAGATTCGATAATAAAGGGCGAATCAAAAGAGATAACCTCATTCTTGTGGGGAATCGGCCTATCATTAATCCGTAGGAGGTACGCACCCGGCAGCGAATTCAGGTAGTGCTGACAAGCAGGAGGATGCCAAGCTTTTCACCCTGGCTGCCAGTTCGGTTATGTGAGCGGAAGGGCCGGTCTACAGCAGCGACGCGACGCAGTGGTCGAGGTTGCGGAGCAGATTAGCACAGCCAGTCGAATCACGGCTGAGCGTGTTCTGAACATCACGTGAAGGATGGCACAATTTAAGATGATTCGAAAAGCTGCGCTGCAAGTCGGGGCCCCCGCGCTACTCGCTTTCATGGCATGGAATTCGTATCTTGCTGTCAACCATCTAAAACAGATGCAGAGAATTGCGGCGCTCACACTGGAAAGCTCCATGATCCAGGCGGACATCTCCGGTGTTCTGAAAGACTTGACCGATATGGAAACAGGTCAGCGCGGATACCTACTAACCGAGGACCCTTCGTACTTGCAGCCCTACACCGACGCGAAGGGCAGGATCGGAACCGATTTTGCCGGCCTTCGTGTAGGGTTAGGTAATCGGGCGGAGCGCGAACGGTCCCTGGAGTCGCAGCTCGAGTCTTTGGCTAACTCAAAGCAGGCTGAGATGGAGCGTTCTATTAGTTTGCGCCAACAGGGGTATCGGCACCGCGCATTCATGCTGGTGGATTCAAACGAAGGTATGGAGTACATGGATAGAGCTCGCGGGCTTCTGTCTTCGCTATCCGTGGCGGAGACCAGCAGCTTCGCGAGATTCGACAGAGAGAGGAATGCTAGCCTAAGCAAGGCTTTGGCAGAAACCATCGTTGCCAATTCATGTCTGCTCGTACTGACAGCATGTTTGTTTGGACTCATCCGCTACCACGGGCAAGTGCTTGAACAGGAAGCTGCTCAGAGCAGACAAGAGCTAGCCGTGCGCGATTTGCAGCTAGAAAAACTAACGTCTGCCCTTTCCAACCAAGCCCGCTCCAAGACCTCTGCCATCGAGGCGAACGCCCGCCTGCTGCTAGAGAAGTACGGGGGATTTCTACCGCGGCAAGGCCACGAATATGCTGAGCAGATAAAGGAAGCATCGGCACAAATGGAGCAACTCCGACAAGATTTAGTCGGCAGCACAGGCTCCAACGGCGATGAGAAGGCAGCTTAGCAACTGATTGGCTAGGCCGCTGGCGCGCCCCAAGCCCCTCACTGATGCAGTGATAAGTTTTAGTAGTTACGGCTGTTCCTTCATGTTTTAGTTGATTTTACCTGACATTCCCCGGTCCCTCTAGCTGGGGTAAGGGGCGTGCGCCCTCAGCGCCTCTCACGCCGCACCCCCTTCTCTGTTGTGTCTAATGTCTGTTGAAAGATGTGCCCCAAACTGGCCAATGGCTCAAATCGGTGGTGCAGGGCTACTTCAACTACTATGCGGTAGAGAACAGATACCTTGAGACGAGTGCGATCATTTTCGGATCGCTACCTCCGTTTTCGCGCAGGTCGACAATAATCGCGTCTATGAGGAAATTCATTGCCGCAACCGCCGTGGGCCCGCAAACCTGCGGATCGGCGAACATATCGACCTTCAGGTAGCCGAGGTTGCCGGAAAGGATCTCCACCTTGTGGAACCCGCTCATCCGTTCCATCTGTTGGCGATATTGGGCGACGGCCCCCGGAGGGGGTGGCGCCGACGGTGTTTCCTGCATTTCCGGCATTCGCGCCGGGCTGAAGTCAACGCGCAGATGTTTGTCGTGGCTCACTTCTTGAAAATGCTCGGTTAGCATTTTTGCGAAGGCGTCACCGTCGGTCGCGGAATCGTATTCGCCCCTTTTCTGTCGTGCTCGTGCAACATCCTCCATCTTCATTAGCCATTTTTCCGGAAACACGTAAAACTCATTTAGCCAAGCGATCGCGCCATCGACTACCCGCGTTCGAGTAGCGGCATCAATCGTGAAATCTAGAGCAGATACCGTTGTGCCCGGAGGAATCGCACTCAGCGAAAGGCTTGTGACCTCAGCGGGGTCGCCATCTTTCACGTCTAACTTCCCAACAGCCTGGGTCTCACTACGCCGTTCCTTAACGAGGAATTCCAGTTGAAGGTGTTCGCTCTTCACGACGTTCAGAAGCTCAAAGCCGCCGATCATGTCCCGGAATCGCATCTCGTTCTCCACCGACTTGCTAGGCTCGTACTTACGGCAGTAAGCGTCCATCAGACCTCGGTCACCGCTGTTGAACGCTTCCAGCCATAGCTTGAGCGTCCGGCCCGCCGGAGTTTCGGGAATCGACGGCTGAACCCCGGCACGAGTATCGGGAGTCGGGTGCTGGGTCCATGCGGTCGCCAGCCCCAAAAGCAAAGCTAAGCACCATCGAAAGAACATGTTCACCTCAGCGCATTCCTCCTTTGATCTTTCGGGCCGACGCAGTATATCAGCGGGCCGCAAAAGTCGGCCACTAGGGTAGTTTTCCTAGTCCTTCCCGTCGATCGCGTGGCACAGGTGGAGGCGGATGATACGTTGCCGAGCGTCGTGTCATGAAACCGGAAACACGAGTGCCTCGCCAAGTGCCGTCTCGAATAGCTTCTGCAGGGTGACCCCTGTAACAATGCGGTGCCCGTACCGTCGTTTGCTCACAGCGGCGAATTAATAGATTGCCGTTGGCCGGTCCTCACCGAACTCGGTGAAGATTGCTGCATACACTTGGATCGGCATCCCACAGATTTTGCAGCCCAAGATTTTCATTCGCCGCATGCTGGTTGTTAGCGTGATTTGCGATTGGAACACCAATGACGGGGGTGTGATTCTCGCCCTGAAACAAGTACATCGGGACACTACCTCCGAGTGCCGCTAATTGGATAACCTGACTACCGGGGGCTGCCTCGATCGCCCGGAAGATGCCCTTGGCTGCACGCGGCTGATTCAACCAGCTCTGACTGATGTTGCAGGAACTGGTCCTGGAGCAGGCGACCTACTTGATCCCCGAATGCGCACACCTCAGAAGGTCGCTGACGTACTGCACGAACTGTGCGAGGAGATTTTCGCCGAGCAGTAGGCGGGTTGGTTCAACGACAAAACGACTTGGCCTCCAGACCGCAGTTTCGATGTCTTCTGCCGCTGGTTCGACTATCAACACCATTCCATGCTGATCGATCTCTGTGACGAGCCACTGATCCGTGGGCGGGATTGATAGTGCTTCACGCGGCGTGAGACGAGCGCGACCTAGTTTTGCGAATGACAAGTATTCCTTATTGTGGCGGAATTGTAGGGATCGATGGAGTATTTGCAGGCGGGGACGAGGACGATCCAGCACGCGCTACCAATGCACCCACGATCGCTCCGCCAGCAATCACCCCAAGCAGCGCATTTCTTCGAAGGTGAGAATGCTTGGTTTTAGTCGGGGCATTCGCCGCGATGGGGTTGACAACCTCGTCCGGGATCACTGTTTCGGCAATTGTTTCCTGCTCTACGTCATCAGGCGTAAGTTGCAATCGACTGATGCCATTCCCATCGACCCATACGTTTTGTCCGGCGGCGACATCCAGCGCGAATCTCGAGGGTGAGTGGTCGACGCCCCGGCCCACCATAACTACCACTACACCGGAATACACAATCACATGCGTCCGAGAATGGCTGACGTCTAAGAAGAAGTCTGTTCCTATGGCCGCAATAGTGGCATTCGGAGTCGTAACTTCAAACTTACTACCGGATGTTCGGACCCCGACCACCCGACTACGAAGGCGCCCATCAGCTAGGTCCACAGAGGTTTCGCCGGTCGCGGGATTATGCTTAACGATCTTCAAGTCACTCCCGGAACCGACACTCAAAGTCGAGCCATCCTGTAACTCGATGCGCATGCGACCGGATGTGTTTGTACTTAGATTGTCGTTTGCACGCACGACATCTCTGGTATTCGAATTGGTTCGGTTTCGTGTCGCGATAGAAACTAGTCCCGTGATTTTACCCACAGGCTCGTCGAAGCTAGAGTGGTTGTTATCCCCAAAACTGAGAGCTGAAAGAAAAGACAGAAGCAAGGAAAGCAATACTGCAACCGCACGGTGCAATCGTTGAGCACTAATTTTGACTTTCATGGTTCTCCAGTCCTAGTTCAATTTATTGCACACTGAGATTAACCACAGTCGAACTCACAAGGGAGTTCGATTTTGCTTGAATTACGATGGGGTAGGTAGCCGCCGGCGTAGTCATGCTACCTGGCGTAGGAGCCGGGGAACCCGTGCTCGAGCCAGTACTGCCTCGAGAGGACGAACCGCACGCGAGTAGCGATGCCATAAGCGCAGTTACAACAATGGCACCCAAGAAGAGCAACCTTTTGTTTTTCCTGGTCCTTCGAGTATTGGAGAGCAGGATCAAGTTAGGGACGAGCAGCCATATCGCGTACACGGGCACGCGCGAAGTGGCCGAAGGCGTGAGACCCGCACTTCCGCCGGTGGTGGTAATGCTTACGTTCACGCTTACGGAGGTCGTGGGCATCACCGTGGCGGGCGACAAAGAACACTTTGCCCCTATGGGAAGGTTTGCGCACGTAAACGTGAAGCTCTGATTCATCGCCGCAGAGGACGGCGAGAAAGTAAGCTGCAAGGAGGCACTCTGTCCAGCTGCGACAGATATAGTCGGTGGCGAGGCGGTGAGTGGGCCCGCAGGCGTAGTCTCAATCGTGGCGCCTCTCATGCCGATTCCGAATACGGTCTGCGTTGGAGTTCCCGAATTGAATTTCGTTAATTGATTGCCCGACGTGATGTCGAAGCGAATAATATCCGAGGTGCAGTAATCCACCGCCCAAAACGACTTTCCGTCCGGATCGAGTGTCAATGACACCCAGCAACTCTCTCCAGATGAGTTATAGCGTGTAATAACGCGCCCGGCCGAGTCGAGACGAACAATATCCTGCTTGTCTGCAATTAGGGCGCCACCATCTGGAAGTATGCGGAGACCAAGTCCGGTATTCAGGCCGGTCGTTAAGCTAGGCCCCTGCTTGTTGGTACAGGCGTTAAAGCTGAAAACGGAAGTTCCCTGAGAGGTGTAGAGGATTGTGCATTGGTCCGCGGCCAAGTCAATCCAATCACTGCCCTCGGTTTCAGTGGTCACCTGGAAGCTTGCGAGCAGATTTCCGTAAGAGTCGAATTTGAGAAGAGCGTGACTGCATCCGGTCTCGCCAACGTAGGCGTTTCCAGCGCGGTCAAATACGATAGATTCAGGTTTGCAGTTGTACCCGGCACCGAAGTCTCCGACCACGGTTCCGGTGCCAGCAAACTTGGTCACACCGTTTGCGGTGAAATCGGTAACGTAGAGGTTGTCCACCCAATCGAATGACATTCCAGTGACTGATCCGCCTCGACCCGTATTTAACGTGTTAATCACGTTTCCAGATTGGTCAAAGTCTTTGATTTGGCCGTTGCTCACGCCCACGAATAGCGTCGGATCATCGCTGACCGATACCGTGCCTGAAGCAGTGTTGGAAACATTGCCCACGCTATCTGTAGCGACTACGGTTAGAGAGAAAGCTCCAGCGCGCACGAACGTATGGGTAGTGGTTCCCGCAGCGTAAAATCCATCGTCGAAATCGATCACTGTACTCTTTATGTCATTTTCAGGATCCGTGCAGTTCGCGTCGACCGTAACCGTAAGGGGGGCTTTCCCGCTCGTGCTCGAGAGTTGCATGGAACAAGT
>Ga0209526_10001242_pt1 | contig 16981 bp, 16 predicted proteins | sample JacPinW_OM2H0_M1_FD_188566 | JGI IMG/M metagenome (GOLD analysis project Ga0209526, IMG submission 188566) | Forest soil microbial communities from Algoma, Ontario, Canada - Jack Pine, Ontario site 1_JW_OM2H0_M1 (SPAdes) (version 2) | ecosystem: Environmental > Terrestrial > Soil > Boreal... | reverse complement strand
CTTCATATCGCGCGCCTTTTGGGCGCCGTCACGGCCCGTCACATCGCACAAACGTTAACATCCGGGGCATTGTCCCGCCTGCCGTCGTCGGCTGACACCACACGGCTTTATTAGCCGCACGCCGTGGATGGGTGGCGCGTTCATGATGAGTGCTCATAGCATAACCCGCACAGAGTTGCTCGGTTACAGTTTCTATTAGGCGGTCCGGCATTCCTGGTTCAGCGCGCCGGAGTTTTGCATGTCAAGATTCTTGATTGGAAAGGAGGAGCCGAGAGCTTGTGAGTCGCCCGAGGCGGATCGGACGTCACACGGCCGGGCGCTCAAACGGAGATCTCGAAGGCCATTGAGCTCGCTCCATTGGATGTGGCGGCAGACGATCGATGAGATCGAGGTGATGCGTGTGGCGCTGCCAGTGCGCCGCCTGCCTCGAAGGCTTGCCGGTGTGGTCGCGTGCCAGATCAGCGACTTTCACATCGACCGCGAAGAGGATCTGAATCGCCTTAAGCAAGCAGTCAGTACAATCAATCGCGAACATCCGGATCTGGTCTTCCTGACCGGCGATTATTTTTCCGCGCGTGACACGATGCGCCGGTACATCGGCCATTTCGGTCGCGTGCTGGCGGAACTCAAACCGGCTGGCGGCATATTCGCGATCGCCGGAAACCACGACCATTCGTCGTCCTTTTGGACAATCGCGCGGGCGCTGAGAGAATCAGGCGTACGTGTGCTCGCGAACGAGAATCATTCGCTCGACCTGCGAGGCGAACATCTATTCATCGTCGGTATCGACGACCTCTCGTCGCGTCACGCCGAGCCGGCGAGAGCTTTTCGAGGCGTCGGACCCGAGGATTGCACGATCGTGCTCGCCCACAACCCCGATACCGCGCCTTACACGCGCCACCTCGAGCCCGGCGTGATGCTTTCGGGCCATACACACGGCGGAGTCGTACGGATTCCGTTTTACGGTTCGCCGATTAGGTCGTTCCTGCGAATTGGCAGACAGTTCTACGCCGGACTAAATCGCTACGGCGACTTTTACATCTACACCAATCGCGGACTCGGGACGTTCCCGCTGCGCGTCCGGATAAATTGCCGGCCAGAGGTATCGCGTTTCAAACTGACGCTGTTGACCGAGTGATTGCCGACCTGCAGTCGCATCAGCTAAAGACTTTCAAGTTCAGCACTGACCCCGACCGACAGTGTGGGCGTCTCGAGGGCGCCATTATGCACTGGCTGGCGCACTGAAATCAGCATGCCAATCCGCTCCGCTGGACCACATCCCCGACCGACATCAAAGCTCACTGAATAATGTTACTGCCATTTATCGGGTAGCCGCCGCCGGTCACTAGGATTCAATTCGTAGGAGTCGCTCACCCTCGTTGCCCCTCAGCGGCGACGATGCCTGACGAATTTCGCACGCAGCGGGGACCCAGCTTAAGTGCTCACGAAGCTGTTTTTTCGATGAATGCATAGACAATATGGGAATGACTGCGCCGCCATGCAGACGGAAAGTAGGATTCCAGGCAGGCGTAATAGCGGAGTCCGTTCATCGCGAGTCCCTCCAAACGCCCAGCGGCAGCTCGTTTTCGTTGCTCAGCGGACCGGGTCAATCCCGGAGGAAAAGGCGGCATGTCCACATATCCAGCCTCAACGAGTGATCCGGCTGATTCCGCGAGGGCCTGTAGCTCGCTGAGAGCCATCCCAGATAGCCCGCTCAAGGTTGTGTGACCGGGGTTGCCCCCGTTGGGTGCGAACAAGCCTATAGCTGGCGCAAGTCTGCAGAGTCGCTCGACGTAATCGTGGCGGCTTCCCTTTCTCATGCGCTGCAGCACCTCCGAGCCAAGGCACAAATCGAAATCGTCGCTTAATTCGTCGAGCCGGGCCATCTCGGCAACACGAAGGCATTCAGGATAGACGCTCGTCAGTTCGCCAGCGGCTTGGGCTTCGGCTAGGCTGTGCCGCATTTTGTCAAGAGCCTGAGGACGATCATCCACGACAACCACTTTGCCTGCCGAGATGTCCTGCGCAACTAGGAAGAAATCGAGGCTGGAGCCGTATTTTTCCGGCAGGCCGGCAATCAACATATTTCGCGGGCGGCCGAGTTTAGCTAGCCATCGAGCCAGCGCCCGACGTTTAGCGTAGTATTCGTAAGCTGTTCCAATGCCTTCGCCTTCGGCCAGTGCCAAAGGATACAGCGATTTTATTGAGTGCCCAGTAAGCATTACCTCCTCCACTTTCCTCTCTGCAGCGAGAGATCTAAAGCCATCCGCGCTTACGATACCATTGTGAGGTAAGCGAAATTCCGCTGGCTATGTCGTGTTGAGGCGAGTAACCAAGGTCGTTATGTGCTTTCTGCCACGAAAAACGCCGATCTTCTGAAAAAAACGCGACGGCGGTTCGACTCAACTGCGGTTTACGACCCAACAGCTTCATCGATGCTTCGAGCCCACCCGCCGCCGCTAGCGCTAACCGTCGGGGAATGCTGAATCGAGGCGATGGCACGCCCAGCGCTGAAGCAATCGTTTCGGCGAGCTCCCGAAAGGTGACCGAGCGCGGGCCAGTGATGTGGTAGGTTTCACCGTTTTGGCCTCTGCTCAAACATGACAACATCCCATGGACCGCATCGTCGATATAGGTTGGATGACAGAAATGGCGACCGCTGTCGATATAAAAGAAATGCCCCCGAAGCACCGCTCGGAAGAGCTCAAGAACATGCCGGTCGCCAGGTCCATAGATGAACTCGGGACGAGCGATAATCACTGGCAACCCTAGACCGATGAACTCATGGGCTACCTCTTCGGCGGCCGCCTTGCTGCGCTCGTATGGATTGCTGGGCGCAAGCGGCGCTTCTTCTCTCGCCGGATCTCCTGCGATAGGGCCCAAAACTCCCGGGCTGCTCACATGCAACACGCGCGGCATACATTTCCCCGCTATAGCCGCCGCGAGAACATTCCGTGTTCCATCGACGTTGGTTCGTTGGTACAAGTATTCCGGCACGCCCGCTTTACCCAGACGACCCGCTGCATGAATGACGTAATTCATGTTGGCGACGACACCATTCAGGCGTAACGGCGTGTTGATGTCTCCCTCGTGCCAGATGATCGGCAGGTCACCCAGAGTGCTACGATCCGCGGTCGGTCGGACCAGAGCATGAATTTCGGCTCCCTGATGCACCAACGCGCGGGCCATAGCGCCGCCAACGAATCCAGTCGCGCCGGTCAGGAAGACACGAACGCGACCGTTGTCTCTAGGGGGCAGAATCGATGACATCAGCTCGCTAGCGTTATCGTGAATCGTTCACCCTAATTGATACGTTCAAAGCTGGCGCTAGGTCGTATGAAGTTCGCAAAAGCGCGAAATATACCGGTGGTCAGTCCCGGGGCTCGTGTCTTAAAGCTGTCGCAGACTCCTCTTTCTGCTGCGTGTACCAGCTTGCGGCGAGATGTACTCCTTCCCGCAGGGTCACACGTGGCGCATAGCCAAGCTCGCGACGCGCCTTGTCAATCGACACCCGATTGTCGGTCCCGAACAACTCGGCTCCGAGCCGCGTTATCATCGGTTGACGTCGTGGATCATCAGGATTGGCGACCAATTCCGAGAGATACGCGAACGCGTGGAGCGCACGGTAGGGTACATGCAGGCGAGGCGGCGCGGTTCCAATTTCCTCTGCGATGGCTCGCCAGAATTGTTGCTGCGTAAGCGCATCGTCGTTGGACAAATTGTATGCCTGGCGAACAGCTTTGTCCTGAGTTGCCGCCAGCAGCAGGCCTTCGACCACGTCCGTTACATACACAAACACGAGGGCATTGTTCCCCGATCCAATGATAATGGCGCGGCCCGCCACTAGCCGATCAGCCATCCGCGCGAAGTTAACCTTGTCCCCGGGTCCGAACATGATGCCTGGCCGGATGATTACGGCAGGCAGTTGCTCCTCGGCGATGAAGCGCTGCACGAGTTTATCCGCCTCTGCCTTGGACATAGTGTAATGATCGGACAGCGGCTTTAGCGGCAGATTCTCGTGTAGCGACCAGCCCAAGCCGGTACCATAGACAGCCCAAGTGCTGACGTGAATGAGGCGGGAGGTGCCGGCGGCCAGTGCAGCGCGGCAGACGTTCTCGGTCCCTTTTACATTGACGGAGTAGTATTCATACTTCGGACGCCATGGACCATGTATTCCAGCAAGATGAAATACGGTATCGGCGCCGCGCATCGGTTCAATCAGGGTCTCTGGCTGGCGCACATCGCCCCGGTAGATAGTGACACAGGCCCGCTCCAAGGCGGACGTATCTTCGGTTGCCAGAGCCAACGCTCGAACCGCGCATCCGCGGACGCTCAGCGCAGCAACCAGATGGTGCCCGACGAAGCCAGTGGCACCAGTAACAAAAGTTACGTTCAATGGGGTATCCCGCAAATATCACTCGTTCAGGGCTCTTGCGACACGTCGTCGCAGGATAGCCCGCTCATACAATCCGGGCGCCAGCCGATCGGCGAGATCAATGGTACGTTCCCGCCAGCCGATGATCCGCGCCGTCCGCCTGCCCTCGAGCAGTTGTCGAATCGCTCGAGCGGTTCTGCGAACGTCCGCGCCTCGTTCGTCAAAGGAAGGCTCCAAGCCGTACCACTCAGCTTGTCGACGGAATGGCGAGTTGAGCATGCCCGGGAGTGCACACAAGAACCGGATGCGTTTGGGAGCGTATTCAAGGTCGAGGCACTCAAGGAATCGCGCTGCTGCTGCCTTGCTCGCCGAATAGTACGCCTCGAAGGGGACAGCTCTCCGCGCGACCATAGAAAGGACCGCAACAAACTTCCCCTCCGACCGCGCCTCCGCCCAATGCTCCGCTATCAATTTGGCGGCGGTGGTACAGGCCCAGAAGTTAAGCTCGAAGATAGTGCGCGCTCGCTCCAAGGGGAATGACGCGGTTCTTCCATAGGCGGCGGTCCCGGCCACGAAGACCACCCCATCGATCGGTGTCCCGCTATCCTTCTCGATGGTGGAATACAGGGATCGCCAATCGACGTTGGTACCGTCGATCAGGTAGGACTTTCGAACGCGTTCATCGGCTGTCGCGGTTCTGCCGGCCACGACCACCTCGAGCTTCTGATCGAGGAGTTGCCTGACTAGCGCACTGCCGAGGGCACCGGCTCCGCCCACGACCAAGACCTGTTTCATTTCTAAAGCGACTCCCCCATCAACGGTTGCAGCGTCTTCTCCATCGAGTATTGGGACGGGTCGATACCAACCAAACGGAAGGTCTCTGACGGGTCGTAGACTGTATCGCAGGCTAACACGCCCAAGATCTCGCCTATTGTCTTGAGATCTAACTTCGGGTTTCTGGAGTGAAAAGTATACCGCAGCAGAGTGCTCATCCAGTGAGCAGGAAGCGGCAGAGGAATGCTTCTCTTTCGGAGAGTCTGGCGAATCATTGCTTCCAGTTCCCGATTGGTCACAGTGTAGGGATCGGCGACCACCAGGTAGCTAAGGTTAGGCAAGTCATCGCGCTGGATAACGCGACGCGCCACATCCGCCACCAGATCCATATGGACCAGGTGTTGGCGGGCGTCTCGCGGGTACAAGCGCAGGGTGATTCCGCGTTTCGCTAACTTGACTAACGTGCCGATCATGCCGGCACCCTGCGGAGAATAAACTACGGCTGGTCTCAAGAAGATGGTGCGAAAGCCGCGTTCGGTACACACTCTTTTCAGATAGTTATCTTCCTCAAGCTTCGCGAGCGCGTAAGCGGGCGAGGGAAAAGTCGTGGGGTTGGGTCGCGTATGGTTTCCCAGTCCCTCACCTTTGCCGAGCACGGACGCACTCGAGATCTGAAGGAACATAGCTCCGTTTCGAATCCATGGAACAAAAGCTGACGTCGATCCCTCATGCGAGCGTCGATAGTCGGCATAGGTGCAACCGGGTCGCACTCGAAAACCGCCACAGTTGACAACCACGTCCGCTTGCCGAAGGAGCCCTTCCGCCTGGCTAATGTGCGTGTCACCGTTGCGGCTTGGACCGTACACAATCCTCTCTGACTGAAGGGCGTTCGCCAAGCCCCCACCCACGAATCCATCTGCTCCCACCACGACTATCAATGGCTTTGCAGCCTCATCGTTCGGCGGTTTGCTCATAGCTCATGGCAGGCCGGTAGACGCAGTCGCAGTGGCTGCCACGCGAACAGTCAGGAAGTGGCAGATGAGGAGCCTCATGAGGTGGGTAGATTTTGCCTGCCGATAGACGCCGGGCCGCATCGCAACAATCCGGACCCGGCCGAGCGACTACACCCAGTAGCGAGCCCCTGGCTTTGATTCCCAAGGCATAAGCCGCCAAGGTCTTCTCCGCATACTTGTGCTCCTTCTCGGTGCGATGCTGGAACCTGTCCAGCCATTCAAACGCTGTATGCTTTTTCCCTCTCTCGCCCACAGTCTGCAACGGGGTCGCGCAGGCTCCCCCCAACGGAACGTCGGCTCCTGACCTTCGATCACCTTCACCGATGCTAGCGGAGGCAGTCCTCGTAAAGGGCCACGCCAGCTTAGCGCTCAATCGCGCCAGAGTTGGAATATCATGCAACAAGTTGGTGTAGGACGCGTTCGCAAGTGTGCAATGACATTCCTTTGCGGCGATGCTGCGACGCACCTCCTTGATTTTCTTGCCGAACCAGACCTTCTTGAAATCATATTCATAGTCGCGAAGGCTGCCTAAATTGTCGGCTCGCACGCAGCACGGCCACACCGTGCCGTCGGAATAGATCTGCGCACTGACCCAGCCCGCATAGCAGTCAATTACTTGATCCTTTTCATCCAGAATGCGCTTGACGAGATTGTAGTATTCGATTCGGAGCGCTTCCGTAAACTTCGCGATGCCGGTGAAACGCTTTCCGTCCACGTAGGCGATGATTCGATCGACAGCTCTTGCATACTCCTCGGGGCTGGGGGTGATGGGCAGACCGACAGTGTCTAGTTCTACCCGAGGCTCCGCGATCTCCGTGATGAACTGATCGGCGCCGGACCGGTTCGCGTACGCTATGAGCTTGTCTACGTAACCTAGGTTGAACGCCGAGATGACCGAGTGAATGCCCACAGTTAGGTTCGGCAGTCGTCTGCGTAAAGACAGCAGCTGCTCCAGCCGCCGCTCGAATTTTTCGAAGTTTCCTCGGACGCCGCGTATGAAATCGTGATTCTCGCCAACTCCGTCGAGCGACAGGTTGATGATCAAGTGGGTTTCAGGACAGGATCGGGCGATTCGCTCTACCCGGTCGGGGATCGAAGAGAGAATTCCATTGGTTGGAATGTTTATGACGCCCGGTCGGCAATGCTTGTAAGCCAACTCAGCCAATTCCACCACGTGGGGGTACATCAGCGGCTCCCCGCCGCTGATGGTAAACCAATATGGAGCTCGACCCAAAGAGGCCAGGACCTTATCCCATTCATCGAGGGTCAATTCATCCTCGCGCTTCATCCAAATGTTACAGGTCAGGCACCGGGAATTGCACTTTGGCGAAGGCGAAAGCGTCAGATTGAGCGGCAGCATCGCGGGCCAGCCGAGTCGACGGTACAGCTTGAACAGCGGGACACGTACTAGCACGCCGGCCATCGACTTCATCTGATACCTACGTGCCGCTGGTCGTTGGGGAAGGCGCTTTCAACTGCTTGGTCGTTTTGGCGATCTCCCAGATGCTATGGTTGCGCCGGCGTCTGTAGTCGCACTTGCCGAGGAATCGCCCATACTCCTCAAGCGCGGCTACCGCCCACGTCCAGGCCAAAGCGCGAGGGCGCCAATCCAAATTACGCAGCGCAAGCCCGAGTACTTTCATAGTGCTCAATGTAGCGACACGATAGCCCACGGTGGCGCGCAAGGCCAAATGCCCGGCGTGGATACGACGGCGCTGGCGAAGGAAATCTTTGACGGTATCTGGGCCCTTGTTGTACGTGATCGCCGTTTCGACGTAGCGTACTTGGTAGCCTTGGCCACGGATCACTGCTTCAATGCTGGCCTCATCCACTGCAGTGTGGTTGGGAATCCGCTCAAAGATCTTTCGGAACCCGATCATTTCGCCAGCCTTGAAATCAACGAGGTTTGTCTGGTGGTGCAGGTCCCAGAGCAGGTGCGCCGCGAACCCCATGAAACAGCTCGGGTCGTTGACAGGCACCGGCCGGCAACCGGTCATGGCCACCTCTGGGTCGGCGAAAGGAACTACCAATCTTTCGATCGTGTCCTCGGCGGGCACTAGGTCGGCGCTCGACACTAGCAACACCTTCTCTTGAGCTTCGGAGAGAAAGCGATTGATCGCAGATGCCTTCCCCTCCCGGCGCGCCTGCACCAGAAGGCGAATCCGCGAGTCCCGCTCTGTCCAACTCCTCACGATCGCTTCCGTGCCGTCGGTGCACCCGCTGGCGACGACGATAATCTCGACCAAAGTCGCCGCTACGGTGCGCTGTGACAAAACGGCCTCGAGAAAACGGCCGATGTTCGCTGCCTCGTTGTAGGCCGCGATGCCCATCGAACACCGAATCGGCCGAGGGCAATCATTATCGTCCATATCGACCTTCCCGAGCCACGATCGTCTAGACCGGTATCGCGCCTGTCCGCCAACCAAGGCGATCAAATACGCTCTACAGCGTCGCCATTGCGTATGTCTTTTCACCTGAGACGTGGACGGTGCTTGGACAAAGTGACCTGCTCAGCAGGACCTCGCGGCATTTCTTACAGCTGAGCGCCCGAAAATGCCCCACTGCCAGCTCGCAGGCCGATGCTCAGCGAGTAAAAAAGGGAAGGTTCGCGATTGAACAGTGGCTAGTTCAGAAACGATAAAGTGCCTCTGTCCGAGGCCCCGACAGATTCTGGACCGAAGAGTGAACCCGAATCGCGCGAGAACATGGCTGAGCCGATCCTGAGCGGAGTCCAGGGAAACCGCGGCTCGAGTTGGCCTATAGATAAAACCTAGGGAACTGATTTACATTGTCACGCCGGTTATGCTGACAGCTACCTCTATCGCCTCATCCGTCATCGACGAGCGCGAGGGCGATACCGCCTCCTCCTTAGCGCGTCCTGCGTCGGAATTGACGGTGGTTGTGCCAACGCTGAACGAACGCGACAATATCGTTCTGTTCCTTGAGCAACTGGAACTGGCGCTGGCCGGCGTGGCGTGGGAAGTTATTTTCGTAGACGATGATTCACCTGATGGCACTGCTGACGCGGTGCGCTCAATCGCACGGCATGACGGGCGCGTGCGCTGTCTGCAGCGGATTGGGCGGCGCGGCCTTTCGACGGCTTGCGTCGAAGGAGTGCTAGCTTCGGCCTCTCCGTATGTAGCTGTTATAGACGCCGACCTGCAGCATGACGAACGCCTATTACCGAAAATGCTGGAAACGCTCAAGAACGAGACGTGCGAGCTTGCGGTCGGCAGCCGCTATGTCGAGGGCGGCGGCGTAGGCAACTGGGGCGCTCGCCGCGTCAGCATGAGTGGGTTCGCTACACTCCTAAGCCGCGTAATCTGCAAGGCCAACATTGCCGATCCGATGAGTGGCTTCTTCATGGTCCGGCGCGAGGTCTTTGAGAGAGCGGTGCGCAACCTCTCTGGTCGGGGGTTTAAGATCCTGCTCGACCTGCTCGCCTCGTCACCGAAGCCGGTGCGTCTCAAGGAACTGCCCTTCCAGTTCCGGGAGCGGCAGCATGGCGCGAGCAAGTTCGACACGCTCATCGCTTGGCAATTTGGCTTGATGCTGGTCGACAAGCTCATCGGGCAAATCGCGGCGGCGCGCTTTGCGCTGTTGGCACTTATTAGTCTCCTCGGCCTCGTCATGCACCTGAGCGTGCTGTGGACTAGCCTGGATGTGCTCGGCCTTAGCTTTGTCGTCTCCCAAGCCATAGCTACTGCGGCGGCGACGACTTCTAACTTTTTACTCGACAACCTCTTGAGGTATCATGACCAGCAAATCAAGGAGGCGTGGTTCCTCAGCACTCTCCCCACGTCTTACCTTATCTGCGGCGCGGGTGCCAATGTCGGTATTGCCTCATATCTATTCACTGCGGGGAACGTGTGGTGGTTGGCCGGCCTCTCCGGCGCAACCGTCAGCTCAATTGTACAGTTATACCGTCTCCTGGGTGGTCGTAGGACGACGCCAATAATAGTAGCATAAAATCCTAAATCATGATCTGATTAACCGCGCCCTCCAAAAATTAAATGTCTTGCGACGAGACTGGTTGGGTGTGATCGTGGAACGGAAGTTCAGCAGCAGCTGCAGGACGATGTGGCTCGGCGCACGCTGCGCGTGAAATGCCGTGGCGGCGCGCAGCTGTTAACAACAGGCCCACATCGGTTTGCATCGGCCTCAGTGCTCTTTGGCTCTCCTCATCGGCGGCTCCTTTTCCTTTTCCGGGACGATGTTGTTGGCGCGACCCATTCTCAGGCCGCCCAGTGAGCCGCCGCCACCTATTCAAATTTCAACATTCGGTGGGATATCGCCCAGATGTGGCTGATTCGACTAATTCTCATCAGCTTTTATCACGCTGTGCATCGCCAGTCGGATGTCCCACGCGGGCATCCCAGCCGAACGCGGCGATCATTGCGAGCATGGGCATAGCGGGCACACGATACCGATCTTCACTCCAAGGAGCCGCGGAGGCAGCGAGCAGCAATATCGCCACACACAGTGGAATGAGAATGGGCGCGATAGGCTTGAACCGCCCTCGGTAGGTTAGTGCTAATGCGATGATCACTCCGATCCATATAGAAGTAAGCAAGGCGAACTCGACGATGAGCAGAAACGAGAGCCACGGATAAGACAAGGTTGATAGAAGCTGGTGGCGAACGCTGAGGCCTGCTTCATCTCGCCCAAGATCGAGGCGCGGGCTAACAAAGAAGTAGCTCAACCCGTACCGCTGAACCCAAAAACAGGTTCGCAAAAGTCCTTTGAAATTGGCAACTGCCAGCACCCAAGGATGTTCAAGCACGATTCGGGTGCCGCGTTTCTCCATTTCCACCGGGTCTGCATCATAGGTCCTGCTCCACACGTCTTCCGACTGGTTTACATACGCCGGATCTGCATCAAACCGATCGCTCGACATATCTCGCGATTTGGAATTTCCAAGGCGGGGCATCGTGCGAATTAGCTCTGCCTGGACTTCGTCGAAACTTCGGCCGGTGTCATATGCGAGCACCCAGGCGCTTTGATAGGCGTAAACGCCTAGAGCCGGCACAGTGGAGAATGTCCAGATGCCCCGCTGCTCGTAGTTTCTGTATAACCATCCAATTAGCACGACACTCGGGAGACACAGAGCCAGCAACATTAGAACGACCCTTTTCCGCAAAGAGACTCGATGAAACATAATGAACGGAATAGGGGTCTCGATAATCAATACTTGTCCGATGGGCCGCACCAGTGCCGCTATTCCAAGCAACAGTCCAGCGCCTAGGATAGCGGCGACGGTCCGCCCTTCGAGAGTGCCTTCGCAGATGGCGACGAGTTGTAGCAGGATCGCTACCGCTATAACTGATGCGAACAGCGTATCGCTCATGACCACATTGCTATTGACTATTGATGGGATGTCGAAACCAAGCAGTGACTCGGCCATCGCTCCGGCGAGCAGCCCCCGTTGGCGCCAGGCGAACAATCCGATTAGAAAACATACTCCGGCCCCAAGCGCATCTTGGACGACGAGTGCGGTTCGGAGGCTTGGCATAGCGGCTAGAAACACTGGGTAACCTGGGGTTCGCATCAACTCGGGCGGCCCACAAAACTCTCCAAACCGGGGGGCAAATCCGCATCCCGTTGCTAATCCTCTAGCGAGACGAATATACGCGATCGAGTCATTTCTCATCGCCCAAGCAACGCCCGGCCGCCGAAGAAGCGGACAAAGCCGGACGACCAGCAATAAGCCAGCAATTGTGGCGAGTATAAGCACCGCCCGTACCGAGGCAGTAACGCTCATCTGCGACTCACCTTTGGCTTACTGATTTGGTGTCGACAATTGATTTAGGCTCAGAAAACGACATCGACCCGGTTAGCCATGACCTCGTGACCATCAGAGCGAAGCGTATTGACCAGTCCGATTACGTCGGGGCGTGCGATGCTGGAGTCGGCCGCTTTCCGCCCCCGAACTAATGCTTTCCACATAGTCGCCGAGCAAGCCTTGAGCTAGCAAAAAGCCCGAACTTAGTCGAACGGAATAGGATTGTATGCAACCGCGTGAAACTACCACATTTTGGCTAGGAATCTTCATATCGCATCGGATAATCGTCCTCGGGCAGGGCTCTCTGGACCTCGCGCGATTACCGGTGCTCGCTGGATGCGGGAGCTTGAACAATCTGGAGTGCGCGGCGTGCGCAAGGCGGACGCACCGGACGTCCAGCGAAACTCAGTCTGCGCAGTTGCGCAGGATCGAGCGCGCTCAAGCGCGGCCCCGAGGCCTTGGAATACCAGAACGGGCTTGGACCGCGGATCGGGTGTGGGAACTCATCGAGTACCGAACCGGGATGCGACACCACGAGGACCACGTCTGGCGCATCCTGCGTAAGCTTGGTTGGACTTGCCAGCGTCTTACCGGATGGGCGTTGGAACGCGACGAAGAGGCGATCCAGCAACGAAAAGAAGATTAACTGGCAGCGGATTAAAAAAGCGCTCTGCGAGAGGCGCACCATCGTCTTCGTCGCCGAGAGCGGATTCGAGCGAACGACCGCACCGGGCAAGGATCTGAGCCCCGCACTGGCAGACCTCGGTATTGCAGTGCCGCTTCAAATCGAAGGTGCTTTCGGCCGCCGCCGGCATCACCTGGTGGAACTTCCGGCTCGACCCCGGCGCCTTCCACGCCACCGAGGTCATCGATTTCCTCCGCCATCTGTTGCGCCACCTTCCGGGCAGACTGCTGGTGGTTTAGGACGGGCTGCCGCAGCACTGGGCGCGGCAGGTCACCGAGTTTATCCGCTCGCAACGGTACAGAATACGTTCGTGGAATCGTTCAACAGCAAGCTGCGCGAATAGTGTCTCAACGAGCACGTCTTCCAGGGCCTGGCCGAAGCACGCGAGATCATCGAAGCCTGGAGGCTCGATTACAATCATTGCCGGTCGCATAGTTTTAGCTCCTTGAACAGAAGCTCGATTGGACTTTCTTCCACCATAATGTCGATGATCAGTCACAAACGACTCGTATCAACCGTCGCCTTCAGAGTACACATAGCGCGTTATCAATCGCTTGGGCTTCATGTTTTTACGCAGACCAACTCCGAAGCAGGCCCTGGCTTGGGGAGGGCGGACGCATGCCAGTCAACGCGAGGAGGCTCTCTCAAAAAGCCAACTTGTAACCGTTATCATGCAAGCTGCGATTAACTCGTAAAAACTTACCATATGTGTTGTCAGGCGAGTAACTCTTGAAGAGATGTTCATTACGAGTCAGGCCTACGTTAGCTGTGTTGTTCCCTGAATCTAGGAGACCCGAAATGAAATTCCGTGTGTTGCATGCCTTTTCATCGGCCGCAATGTCATTACTTCTTCTGCTTGCGCTCACCGGTGTAGGCTTAGCTCATGAGCATGGTCATGGCCATGAGCGGGACCGCGATCATGACAAACGCCATCGTCATCATCATGCCCCAGAACTTGACGCCGCTTTGATAAGTAACGGCCTGACACTATTGGCGGGGTCCGCACTACTCCTCGTGGAGCGAAAGCGCCGCCGTAGCTAAGGATCGCTTCGGCTGAACAAATGAATGCGCTTCACCGGCGGCCGGTAAGCGCCTGTCGCAAACCATGAATTAGTGCGCAAAGAAGTGCGAGGGCGAACACACCGCTTTCGATGTGGCCTCAGAAGCGATTCCTGTAATCCCCAGTGGCTCTTGGCTTCTTCGCTGGAGTTTGTCTATAGCGCTGTTGGTGGCGAGCCTACTCGTAGTCTCGTTGCCTGTTCCACAGACAGGGCTATGGTGGGTGCGTCTACCTTTAAGTGACACTGCTCTCCTTGTTCCTTTCCCCACTCGCTTTCTGACTGCGGGCCTCGTCATTACTACGATAACGGCAACCATCCTTCTAGGATGGCCTGCGTTTCGCCAAGAGGTACGGCGAACATTGGCAGACTCCGGCTCGACCGATGTCGGCTGGATCGGATGGCTTGCTCTGTATGTAGCGACGGTCTTCGGGCTGGCGAACCTCGCACTCGGTGATGCTGAAAGCACTAGCGCGATTACTCTTCACATCGTTGGTGCAGCAATGCTGACGGGGTCGGCGCTGGTCAGTTGGTGCCTAGCCGCTATGCCGCTTCGCTTCTGGCTAGGCTGGATGAGCCGCAATTTCAGATTGTTGCCTGCCGTAGCGGTCGTTAGTCTCGTAACCTACGCAATAGGCCACCATTACACGCCGCTGGCGATGGCCTGTTTATCGAGTTTCACCGGGTCTCTTCAGCGCTCCACGCTCCTTATGAGCGCGCACATACTTCCCTTGTTCGTAAAGGACGTGGTCTTCGAACCCGCAAATAGACTCATCGGCACCCAGAATTTCTCAGTCTACATAGACCCCCAATGCGCAGGTTGGGAAGGCATTGAACTATTTGCGACATTCTTCTCTATCTACCTCTGGCTCTACAGAAGTGAGCTGCGCTTTCCTCATGTACTGATATTGTTACCGATTGGCGTCGCCGTACTATGGTGGCTTAATGTCATACGTGTCGTAGCTCTGATTCTCGTGGGTAACTGGTCCGATTCTCTCGGGATGGAAGGCTTCCACTCGGTCGCTGGTTGGCTTTTCTTCAACTCTGCAACTTTGGGACTGGTCGCGACTAGCCGGCGTTTGCGGCTGTTCTCAAAAAACGTTCCGAACCGCGAGGCCTTCGTAACCTCAAACCCGGCTACACCGTACTTGGTGCCGCTGATGATGATCACCGTCACAGGAATGATTACAAGACTTTTCCTCTATCACTTCGACGTCTTGTATCCCATTGTAGTGATCGTCGGAGCGATCGCTCTCTGGTACTATAGAAAGAGAATTCCGTTCCAATGGAACGTTTCCTGGTGGGCGGCCGCATTGGGTTTTCTCGCGTTCGCAGTATGGGTCATTCTGAGACCTGGAGACAGCTCCTCTGCAACAGCCATTGCGATTAATACCGGTTTGGATAGCTTATCCACCGCTGGCGCGGTTTCTTGGCTTCTGTTCCGTGTCGTCGGCGCCGCGCTGATCTTTCCAATTGCTGAGGAACTGGCATTCCGCGGGTATGCACTTCGAAAGCTGGTATCCGCTGATTTTGAGGCGGTTTCCCCAGGGCATTTTAGTTGGCTCTCTTTTTTGGGCTCCTCAGTTCTTTTTGGAGCGTTCCACGGCCAGTGGTTGACGGGAACCCTGGTGGGAATGGTTTTCGCCACGGCAGTCTATCACGGCAAATCGTTGTCGGACGCGATAGTCTCACACTGTAGCACCGGCCTGCTGCTTGTTGGCTATGTGTTGGCGACGCGACATTGGTCTCTTTTAAGCTAGATAAGCGAATTCGGCACTTACGACCGCGCTATCCGCGCATCGTCGCGAAATCAGCTCGGGATTCGAACAGCGAGTGAGCATTCTCCAGCATCCTTTCGCTTTCCATGGGCAGTCGCGCAGAGTGAACGCAATGCTGATGAATCTAGCGTCCAGTGGGTTGGCGTGACCACTGTCCGGAGTGCTCCTATTGTTATTGTAGGCTATATGAGTCATCCAACGCCGAGCGTGACCTAGTAACGTTGCCGCAGATTCAATAAGTCAAAGAGGAGGTGGAGTGAGAGACACTCGTTCAATACGAGCGGTGCTTCTTCTTGCCACGATCGCTGGCTTATCGCTGGTTATTCGGCTTTGCCCGCTTCTGCAACGGCCGGGCGTCGCATGGGCCATGACGGGTGATGCCATCGGCTATGTTCGTCTCGCTGAAGGTCTGGCGAGCGGCTGCGGATTTGCCCCGCGGTTCGGAGACTCCTGCGGACCGGCGGAGCTGTTGCGGACCCCCGGTTACCCGCTGTTTCTGTCAGCTATGCCAAGTCTGCGAACCGCACTTTTCGTCCAGGATGTGCTTGGCGCCGGAGTATGTCTTCTAGTTGGGTTATTCGCCTGGCGCCAGTGGGGATTGATCGCCGGGGGGTTGGCCGGGTTACTGTTTGGTTTCGACATCCCATCAATCTTCTGGGGCAATAGGGTGATGTCGGACACGTTGTTCACGTCACTGATAACATCAGCGATGCTGCTCCAGCTCATCGCCATCAAGAAGGGCACTCTCGAAGGATGGACCGCGGCTGCCATAGTGGGTGCCGGACTGCTGCTCGGCACGGCCGCACTCGTGCGTCCCATCGCACAAGTGTTGATTATCATCGAAGCCCCCATTCCAGTTCTCTTGCTTCATCGAGTCTCATTGCAGAAGCGACTGGCCTTAATACTGCTGACCTTATGTCTTCCTAGTACGGTAATAGTTGCTTGGTCATACAGAAACTACGAGCAGCGAGGTGTGTGGACGTTCACCAGTGATGGTGCTCTGGAACTCTACCTATATACTGCGGGCCAGACGCTCGCATACGAAACGGCCAGACCTCTCGCTGAGGTCCAGGCTGATCTGCTTCGATCGCTTCCCCGCATTGGAGATTCGGATTCATTGGATTCATCGAGCAAACCCCTCCCGGATCCGTGGAGCAAAACCTTTCATGCAAGGCCGGTGTATACCGGTCCCGAAGAAGAGGGATGGAGCAACACCTTCGATGCAGACCCGGCAAGAATGAAGCAGCGTGCCGTCCGAATCCTTCTTGACCATCCTTGGGCGGTGCCGGTTGTTACTCTCGAGGCATTCCTAAAAAATTGCTTTTGGGTCGGACGGCATGAATTGGGCAGCTTTCTTTTCGGTCCTGGTTTTGACCTTGGGCGAACGGAAGGAGGTTTCGGGAGTGGCCGCAAGCTCTTTGCGACTTTAGCTTATCCTTGGCTGTCGTTTCTGATCTTCGTCGAGTTCGCCTTGCTTGCCTGTGCATGGGTTGGGGTGGGAATGGCCTTAGCGCGA
>Ga0209526_10001241_pt1 | contig 16981 bp, 14 predicted proteins | sample JacPinW_OM2H0_M1_FD_188566 | JGI IMG/M metagenome (GOLD analysis project Ga0209526, IMG submission 188566) | Forest soil microbial communities from Algoma, Ontario, Canada - Jack Pine, Ontario site 1_JW_OM2H0_M1 (SPAdes) (version 2) | ecosystem: Environmental > Terrestrial > Soil > Boreal... | reverse complement strand
AGCATCCCCGACCCGGGCGCCGAGCGCGAGCTGGCGGACCGGTTCACCGCGGCCTGGCACGCCTGCGACATTCCCGCCCTGGTGTCGGTGCTGGCCGAGGACTGCCTGCTGACCATGCCCCCGGCGCCGCTCGCCTACCGGGGCCGGGACGCCATCGGGGCGTTCTTCGCCACGGTGCCGGCGGGCGGGGACCTGACCGCCATCCGGCTGCTCCCCGCCCGGGCCAACGGGCAGCCCGCGGTGGCCGCCTACCTGCGCGACGGCGCCACCGCACGGGCCTACGGCATCATGGTCCTCACCGTGCACGCGGGCCTGATCGGCGAGATCACCGGGTTCGCCGACCCGGATCTGTTCCCGCTGTTCGGCTTCCCGACCCAGGCGGACTGGCCGCCTGGCCAGGCCGGTTAACCTCACCGGGGGAATCGGTGGCTTACGACGAGGACCTGGCTGGCCGGGTCAGGGCGGTGCTCCCGCCCGCCGAGGCGGTGACCGAGCGGCAGATGTTCGGCGGCCTGGCATTCATGCTCGGCGGCCACATGTTCTGCGGGGTCGTCAAGGACACCCTCATGCTCCGGCTCGGGCCCGACGGCGCCGGCCGTGCCCTGCACCTGCCGCACGTGCGGCCGATGGACTTCACCGGGCGCCCGATGAAAGGCATGGTCTTCGTCGAGCCCGGCGGCCTGCTAGACATGGCGCTGCGGCACTGGGTCGCCGCCGCCGCGCAATACGCCCGCGGCCTGCCGCCAAAGCCGGCCACCCCGCCTGCCCGAAGGCGCCGGTGACATCACGCGGGCACACTCGGTGGCAGGCAGACGCCGACCATTACCAGGCCGCCTGGCAGCGCGACCAGGCAGACCGCTTCCGCCGCTCCGGCCACATGCTGGACTGTCCGGTACAGTCCGCGGCTAGCATGGGCGCATGGCGGACGAGCCGAGAACCGGGCGCGGGCGCGCCAGCCGGGAGCGGATCGTGGAGCGCGCAGCGGAGCTGTTCGCCGAGCGTGGCGTCGCGGGGACGAGCCTGGATGAGGTGCTGGCGGCCGCCGGGGCGGGCAAGAGCCAGCTCTACCACTATTTCCGCGGCCGGGACGAGCTGGTGGAGGCGGCAGTGGGACTGCGCTGCACGCAGGTGCTAGCCGGGCTGACCCAGGCGCTGGGCACCGTCGCGTCCCTGGCGGAGCTGGAGCAGGCGCTGGCAGGCTTCGCGGCCGGGTTTGAGCAGATGGGGCTGCCGGGATGCCCGATCGGGTCGCTGGCGGCCGAGGTGGCCGAGCGCAACGAGGGCGCGCGGCTGAAGGCCGCCGCGGCGTTCGACGCCTGGGAGCAGCTGTTCGCGGACGCGCTTGCGCGGATGCGGGACCGGGGGGAGCTGCGCGCGGACGCCTCCCCTGCCGTCCTGGCCACGGCGCTGCTGGCCAGCATCGAGGGGGGGATGGTGCTGAGCCAGACCCGCAAGGACCCGGCGTCATTGCATACCGCGGTGGAAGCGGGGCTCGCGCAGGTGCGAACGTCCATGAGCTAGGTCTGTACTAATCAGTCCACTTGATGCTAGCCTCGGGACTGTACTAACCGGTACAGTTCTGGAGGCTCATCTAGTGACCACCCAGCACGGTTCTTTCCTCGCGACCCGACGCGGCAGGCTCACGCTGCTGCTGTTGTGCGCGGTCCAGTTCCTCGACGTCGCCGACTCCTCGATCATGAACGTCGCCTTGCCGTCGATCCGGCGCGACCTGGGCTTCTCAGTGCAAAGCCTGCAGTGGGTCCTGTCTGGTTACCTGGTCACCTACGGGGGGCTGCTGCTGCTCGGCGGCCGGGCCGGCGACCTGCTCGGGCGGCGGCGGGTGCTGGCCGTAGGCACCACGCTGTTCGCGGCCTGCTCGCTGGCTGGCGGCCTGGCCGCTAGCGCGGGCATGCTGATCGGCGCCCGGCTGGGGCAGGGCGCCGGCGCGGCGCTGATGGCCCCGGCCGGGCTGTCCATCCTGACCACCACGTTCAGCCAGGGCACCGACCGCAACCGGGCGCTCGGCACCTGGGGCGCGGTCTCCGGGCTCGCGGCCGCTGCCGGCGTGTTCCTCGGCGGGGTGCTGTCGCAGGGTCCCGGCTGGCGGTGGGTGCTGTTCGTCAACCTGCCGGTCTGCGCGCTGATCCTCGCCGGCGCCGCCCGCCTCCTCCCCGCCGAGCGGCACCGCACCCGGCCGGCGAGCTTCGACATCCCCGGCGCCATCCTGGCCACTGCCGGCATGCTGCTGCTGGTCTATGCCCTGGTGCGGGCGCCGCAGCAGGGCTGGGCCAGCGCCCGCACGATCGGGGAGCTCGCTACCGCGGGCGTCGTGCTCGCCGCCTTCGCCGTCACCGAACTGCGCCGGGGCGACCCGCTGTTCCCGTTCTCCATCCTCCGCACCAGGGGGCTGGCCGCCGCGGACGTCACCCAGATGATCGCCTTCGCCGGGTTCGTCTCGGTGTTCTTCTTCCTCACCCTCTACATGCAGAACATCCTCGGCTACACGCCCATCCGGGGCGGCTCGGCCTACCTGCCGGTCACCGCCGGCATCGCGGTCGCCGCGGGCATCTCCTCCCAGCTGTTCGCCCGGACCGGCACCCGTCCCGTCATCGTCGCCGGGTCGCTCATCGCCGCCGCCGGGGTCTACTACCTGTCCCGCATTCCGGTCCACGGTTCCTACGTCACCGACCTGCTGCCCGGCCTGATCATCATGGCGATCGGGCTGGGCGCCGTCCTGGTCGCCGTCACCACCGCCGCCAACGCAGGCGTCGCCGCGGACCAGGCCGGGCTCGCCGCCGGGCTGCTCGCCACCTCCCAGCAGCTCGGCACCGCGCTCGGGCTGGCGATCTTCTCCGCCATCGCCACCGCGCGCACCGGCACCGTGCTCGCCACCGGCGCCCCGCCGGCCACCGCGCTTACCGGCGGCTACCAGCGCGCCTTGCTGGCCTGCGCGATCTTCCTGCTCGCCGCCGCCGTCATCGCGCTGCGCGCCACCAACACCCGCGGCGAACCAGCAGTCCACCCCGATGACATCCACGTCGGCCACGACCGGATTCCCGCACCGGAACTGAGCGATTAAAGCCGCACCCGCGCCAGCACGCGGGCCTGGCACCCAGCAGGAAATACGACCGCAAACGACTGCGGCCAGCCACACGGCACCGGGCCTGGCCCGGCCTTTGACGAACAGGAGCACCTGACCATGAACATCACCGTCTTTGGAGCCTCCGGCGGCATCGGCGCCCACCTCGTCGGCCTCGCCGCCCAGCGCGGCCACCAGGTCCGGGCCATCTACCGGGCCACACCGCAAAGCCCGCCCTCCGGGCAGGCCGAGATCCTGGTCGCCCCGGACATCTTCGCCCCCGCCTTCGCCGCCCAGGCCATCCGCGGCGCCGACGTCGTGGTCACCGCCGTGGGCCCGAACTTCGCCACCCGCCACAATCCCCGGACCACGATGACCTCACCCCCCGACCTGCACCAGCGGCTCGCCCGCACCCTCATCACCGCGATGAAGACCTCAGCCACGCCCGCCCGGCTGATCTCGGTCAGCACCGCCAGCATGGGACCGGCTGATGCCCTCATGGGTGCCGGGCCGCGGCTGCTGTTCCGCTTCTTCCGCACCGTCGCAGTCCCCAACCTCGGCCGCGTCGGCCAGGACCTGCAGGCCATGGAGGAAGAACTCGCCGCCAGCGGCCTCGACTGGCACGCGCTGCGGCCCGTCAAGCTCACCGACGGCCCGCTCACTAGGAACGTCCAGGCCAGCGACCGGTTCGCCATGAAGCCCATCTCCCGCGCCGACGTCGCCTGGCACATCCTCACCCTCGCCGAGGACCCCGCCCCCAGCCAGCAGCGCACCCCGGTCATCACCACCGGCGCCAGCAGAAAATCCCGCCCGGCCGGGACCGGAAACCGCGCCACGCAACAAACACCCAGCGCCAAGTAGGCAATGGGTTACGGTCGCCGCGAGGAGTCCCCCATGCCCCGCGGATGCGGACTAAGCAACGATGCGCCAGCGCGACACGGCCCGCCCTGCTGTTGCCCTCTGCTTGGTGCTCCGCGAGACTTGCCGGCATGGGAGGGCGTGGACTCGACCGGGTCCGGGGGATTGCCCTTGCCTTGCCTGGCGTGAGCGAACGGCTTAGCCACGGCGCCCCGTGCTTCTTTGTCCGGGACACGCGGCCGGTCTGCTACTACCACGACAACCACCGCGGCGAGGGCAGGGTATCGCTGTGGTGCCCTGCCCCGCCCGGGGTGCCCGAGGAACTGGCCAGCGCCGAACCCGAACGGTTCTTCCGGCCGCCGGTGTCGGCGAGGGGGACCTTCTCCGACTGGCTGGGGATTTTCCTTGACCTGCCGGGTCGCAGCAGCGTCGACTGGAACGAGATCGCCGCGATCATCGAGGAGGCCTATCGCATCGTGGCGCCCAGGCAGCTCATCGCCGAACTAGACGGCAGATAACCCGCGGCTCCGGTAAATGTTGCCTCCGGGGGATTGACTGGCGCGGGGTGGGTAGCGGGATGACTGCGGCGGCGGCCAGGCAGGCCGGTGTCATGGCCAAGCGAGCGACACGGCACCCGTCAGTTGGGGTGGTGAAGCCGTCGCTGCCGCCCGTGGGGGACTCCGCGCGAGAGGACGAAAAAGTGGCTGTCACAGCATTCCAGGACCTTCCACTCGCAGACCGAGACCGTGAGTGGGATGGCGCCGCGGCGGAAAAGCGCGTCCGGAAGTGGGCAGGCGCCGAAGATAAGCCCAACGAGAAATACCGCGACGCGCATGTCTGGTACGACGCCGACAACAAGGACAACTTCACGGCCTACAAGCTTCTCGTCGCGGATGCCATAGACGGTCGGCTGGTCGCTGTCCCGCGAGCCATCATGGCAGCAGGCAATGTCATGCAAGGGTCGCGCGGGGGCATAGATCTTCCGAAGGAAGACATCGACGGGGTCAAGAGCCACCTGGCCAAGTACTACAAGAAGATGGGCGAGGTGGCGCCCTGGGATCGTGATTGAACGTAGTGTGACGGCCGGTCCTGGAGGGTCGTGAGGGCTGTCCCCGGAGGGGTGCGGCAGCGGGCGTAGGCGGCGGGCTTGCGGGTATTGGCCCAGGGTGGTCACGCTTGCGCATCCGCCCGGAGGAGCCCGTTATGGCTGATGGCGGTCGGCTCGGTGCCTACCGGGCCAAGCGCGATCCGGCCCGGACCCCGGAGCCGATGGAGACGGAGCAGCCTCGCCCACCGCGGGACGGCGCCAGACCGGTGTTCGTCATCCAGGAGCACCACGCGCGGGCGCTGCACTGGGACTTCCGCCTCGAGCACGACGGCGTCCTGGTGTCGTGGGCGCTGCCCAAGGGCGTTCCTGAGGACCCGGCCACCAACCATCTGGCCGTCCATACCGAAGACCATCCGTTGGAGTACGGAAGCTTCGAGGGTGACATCCCGAAGGGCGAGTACGGCGGCGGGCGTGTGAGCCTCTGGGATCACGGTGACTACGATCTCGAGAAGTGGACCGAGACCGAGGTCAAGGTCGTCCTGCATGGGTCGAGGGCGCAAGGCCGCTACGTCCTGTTCGCGACCGGCGGGAAGAACTGGATGATCCATCGCATGGATCCCATCCGGGAAGGCTTTCAGCCACTTCCCGAACGGATCGAGCCCATGCTCGCGGTAACGGGACCGCTGCCGGCCCGCGACGAGGAATGGGCCTATGAGGTCAAATGGGATGGCATACGGGCGGTCGCCTACGTCGACGGCGGCCGGGTCCGCGCTCTGAGCAGGACAGACAAGGACATCACGGCCAAGTTTCCTGAGCTGCGTGAGGTCGGGGAGCAACTCGGCGCGCGGCCCGCTGTCCTCGACGGGGAACTTGTCGCTCTCGGCCCCGACGGGCGGCCCAGTTTCGGCCAGCTTCAGCAGCGCCTGCATCTGTCGGGCAGCGCCGAGATCAGCAGGCGGGCCCAGCAGGTCCCGGTCAGCTATGTCGTCTTCGACGTGCTGCACCTCGACGGGCAGCCGTTGCTCGATCTCTCCTACGACGAGCGCCGTCAGCGTCTTGAGTCTCTCGGCCTGTCCGGTCCCTCGCTCGCCACCGGCGACTCGTTCCGCGATGTGTCCGGCGCTGATGTCCTGGCCGCCGCGCAGGAACGCGGCCTCGAAGGCATCGTCGCCAAGCGCCGGGACTCGCCCTATCGGGCGGGCCGGCGCAGCGGCGAGTGGGTCAAGGTGAAGAATTTCAGGACCCAGGAAGTGATCATTGGTGGATGGACGGAGGGCAACGGAGAGCGATCAGGCGAGCTCGGCGCGCTCCTGCTCGGGATACCGGGGGTGGATGGCTTGCGTTATGTCGGCAAGGTAGGCACCGGCTTCGGCGAGGAGGCACGCCGTGAACTCCTTCGCGCCCTTCAGCCTCTGGCCAGGAAGACGAGCCCGTTCTCCTCCCGGGTCAGCCCCTCAGTCGCGAAACTGGCGCATTTCGTGCGGCCCGTCATCGTCGGCGAGGTCCGCTACAGCAACCGGACCGCGGACGGCCACCTTCGCCACCCCTCCTGGCGTGGCCTGCGGCCCGACAAGGACCCGGGGGAGGTCACCAGTGAGCCCTGATCGCGTCGAGACGGAGGTGGACGGCCGGCGCCTCGTGCTGTCGAACCTCGACAAGCTGCTCTATCCCGCCAGCGGATTCACGAAGGGAGCCGTGCTCGACTATTACGCCCGGATCTCCGCGGTGATGCTGCCGCACCTGAAGGATCGCCCCGTCACCTTGCGCCGCTTCCCTGACGGCGTCAGCAGCAACTCCTTCATCGAGAAACATGTGCCATCGCACGCGCCGCCCTGGGTCCAGACCATCAAGGTCCCCTCGGTCAGCACCGGGCGGGGGCGGGGCAGTTCTCCCGACGGGGAAGTCGAGTACGCGGTCGTGGCGGACAGGCCGACCCTGATCTGGGCGGCGAACCTGGCTGCAATCGAGTTCCACGTGCCCCTCTGGCACGCCGGGCGCCGCCGCCCGCTGCCCGGCCGGCCAGACCACCTGGTGTTCGACCTCGACCCGGGCCCGGGAACCTCGATCGTGGAGTGCTGCCGCATCGCATCGTGGATCTACGGCCGCCTGGCCAGGAGGGGCCGCGAGCCGGTGGCGAAGACAAGCGGGTCGAAAGGTCTCCAGGTCTACGTCAAGCTCCCCGCCGGGACGGAGTGGGACACGGCCCGGGAACGCGCTCTCGGCGTTGCCCAGTCGATCGAGAAAGATCACCCCGAGCTTGTCGTGACGAAAATGACCAAGACGCTGCGCCAGGGCCGGGTGCTCATCGACTGGAGCCAGAACCACCCGGCGAAGACGACGGTCGCCGTCTACTCGCTTCGCGGGGGCGCCGAGCCTACTGTCTCGACGCCAGTCACCTGGGATGAGGTGGAAGACTGCGATCGGGGCGGCGACCCGGCCCGGCTGCGCTTCACCGCGACCGAGGTTCTCGACCGCGTCGAACGGCTCGGCGACCTATTCGCCCCTCTGGCCTTAGTGACCTGAGTCGTGATTCGCCGGCCGTACTAGGCGGCGACCCGGGTCACGACGCCGCGGCCTGCTCTCCGGGCCAGGCCGCCCAGGGGTCCGGGGCAGCGCACGAGCACTCCACCTCGTCGCACGAGATCTCGAAAAGATGCTGCTCAACGGCCAGGCGGCAGCCTGGGTTCTCGGCGCAATCGCCCGTGCCATCACAGTGCACGATCGCCGTCCCGTGGCAGTGCTCCAGGTCCTGCTCGCACTCGACGCACGTCTCGATGACCAGGGCGGGCTCGGGCATGAGGGCTCCTTTCACCCTCCTGATCTATCACCAGGGGCCGACAGTCTGCCTCCCGCCGGGCCGGCGGCGGAGCCGATATCTAAGAAATCTTCCGGCCCCGCCGCTTCGGCGCGGCCGCCTCAGCTATCGCCTCGATGAGCTGTGGCTTGGACATCTTCGCGCGTCCCTGGACGTCCAGCTCGGCGGCGCGGGCCAGCAGCTCGGCCTTGTTCATCGCCTGAAGGTCCTGCTGCTGGCCCTTCCTGGCCGGCTTGGCCGACTGATCCGCAGCCGGTTCGGAGGCTGGGTCGGCGGTCTCCGCCGCCCGTGACTGCCCCGTACGGGCAACTGATGCCTCCAGAGCCGACATGAGGTCGATGACATTGGACTTCGGGCGCTCCTCCTCGAAGACGACCGCGTGTCCCTCGCGCTTTCGCTCGATCAGCTCCTCGACCCGGGCGCGGTAGGTGTTGTGGTAATCCTCGGGGGACCACTCCACCGAGAGCGACTCGACCAGTTTCTTCGCGACCTCCAGCTCCCGTCCCGCAAAGCTGACGTCCTGCGGCAGGCTATCGAGCTCCTCGCTCGGCGTGCGGATCTCGTCGGCGAAATACATCGTCTCCAAGATCAAGACATCCTCGCCGGGACGTACCGCAACAAGGTGCTCCTTGTCCCGGAGGATAAGGGTGGCGATGCCGACCTTGCCCGTCTCGCGCATTGCCTGCCGGAGCAGCGCGTAGGCGCGGTCCGCGCCCTTCCCCCGCGGCGCGAGGTAGTAGGTCTGCCGGAAATGCACCGGGTCGATGCGGTCAAGATCGACAAAGTCGCTGATCTCGATTGTCTCCGACTTGCCGGGAGCAACCTCCTTGAGCTCCTCCTTGGTGACGACGACGTACTCACCGCCGAGGTCGAATCCGTTCACGATGTCCGCGTTGGTGACCTCCTCGCCGGTGACCTCGTCGACCTTCTTGTAGCGAATGCGGTTCGACGTGCCCTTGTGCAGCTGGTTGAAATGAATCGTCTGGTCCGCCGTCGCCGTATACAGGCCCACCGGGACGCTCACCAGCCCGAAGCTCAGAAATCCCGACCACATCGAACGCGCCATGCTTCTTCTCCCGAAATCCACCTGCAGCGGCCGGCGTCCTGCTGGTAGCGACCTCAGTCATTCACGGGAGGCGACGCCGGCCGGGCGTGGCGGCTCACCCGTATTGTAGATCTTGATTCTACGGTGTGGCATGTCGGCGGCCCTGCTGCCCCAGCTGCGCCAGGCTCGTTACCATGAGTTGAACCGACGGCCGGGGGTGCCGATATGGCGCGATTAGCGGCGTGGCTCAACAAGTATGCCGACAGCGCGCTCGCGCTCATTCTCGCCGGTGGTGTGGGAATCCTCGCGCTGGCCAACATCGCCCCGCCCACCGACATCGATGGCGCGATCCTGCTGACTCTCGGCCTCGTGGCCACCTCCGCGTTGCGTAACCGGGCTCGCGAGGAAGCGATGGACACCAAGATCCACGAGGTGCTGCAGACCACCGAGGGCATGCTCTCCGAGATGCCGGCGCGGCTCGAGGAGCTGAAAGGCACCGTGGAGAGCACCCGGCGGGCGCTGACCGAGAACTCCTATATCCGCGTGCTGCATGGCGCTGAGGTCGGCCTGGCGCTTGAGGAGGCTCGCCGCAACACCGACCGGTGGGTCTTCAAGGGTGGCACGGGCACGTTCCTGCGGGCGGTGACGATGCCCGGCTGCATCAGCAACGCCCGCCGCAGGAAGCACACGATGCACATACAGCTCGAGATCATCGATCCGAGCGACGAGAAACTATGCGGAGATTACGCGCAATTCCGCCGCTCCCTTTCCGACCAGCCCGATTCCACCGGTGAGATCTGGACGGTGGACCGCACCAGAAAAGAGTCGTATGCGACCGTCCTGGCCGCATGCTGGTACTGGCAGCGCTTCAGCTTTGTCACCATCGAAGTCGGGCTCTCGTCGGTGATGACCACCTTCCGTTGGGACCTGACACCGCACCAGCTCATCATCACCCAGGAAGACCCGCAGTTCCCGGCCATGATGCTGGAGCCAGGAAAGTACTACTACGAGATCTACAGCCGCGAGCTGATGGCCAGCCTGCGGCAGTCCAGGCCGGTCCTGATCAGCCAACTGGACCGGACCACGCTGAGCGACGAGCCCACCGTGGATGAGACCCGCAAGCTCTTCACGGAACTGGACCTGCCCATCCCACGGGCGTTCACCGATCGCGACGTCGCCGAGATCATCGGCAAAGCCCTGCAAGCCAGGAATCCGTATCAGTGATGGACTACGCGAACATCCAGACCGCGATCCAGCGTGGCACGGCCGCGGACTCGGTCCCGCAGTGGGCGTTAAGGCTGCTGCGCGATATCGCCAGCGGCGCCCGTGACCTGGCTGCTGTGCGGCATCCCCTCGGGTTTTTCTGCTTCCCGGCCCAGCGTCTGCCTGGGCGGGGGGTGTGCATACACCTCTGGACACCAGGCAGCCGCCACGCCCTGACCACCTCCCACGTGCACGCACATAGCTGGGACCTGACCAGCTACGTGCTCTACGGCACGCTGCGTAATCAGCGGGTTCGCGTTGCCGATACCCCCGGCTCGGCCACGCATCGCGTCTTCGAGGTGCGCAGCCGCGGCGACGTGGACGAACTGCACGCCACTGGAAGGCTGGTGTCCTACCAGCCAGAGGCGGACGACGTCTACCGCGCTGGATCCGTGTACTCCCTGCGCGCCGGGGAATTCCACGCGACCGTGCCGCCCGGCGAGCAGGACGTCGCGACCGTCGTGCTGGGCCGCGGCCGCGCGGATGCGGCTGACCTGACGCTGGGCCCGGTACACACCCGAAGTCACACGCTCACCCGGTCGCGCTGCGACGTGCTGGAGACGGCCCGTGCCGCCCTCCTGATCGCGGACCGGCTGCAGGCGGCGGGCGCCGCGTGAGCGAGCCGGAGGGGCGCCCCAAGGGGCCCCGGAGGCGAGCGGGAGACATATGAGCGAGCCGGAGGGGCGCGGTGCCGCCTGGACTGAGGAGCGAGGTACGAGTGACGAGGGAAGGCGGCGCCCCAAGGCGCCCCGGAGGCGAGCGGGAGACACTGACACGCCTGATCTGGAGGTGGCACGCAAGCTGGCCGTAGCCGCGGCTGAGGCCGCGGGCACGTTGCTGCGCGGATCGGCCCGCCGTGGCATCGGGACGCGGGTCAAGGACTCCACCGGCGACATCGTCACCGACCTCGACCTGGCCGCCGAGAAGATGATCATCGACCGGATACGGGCCGTCTTCCCGGTGCACCGGATTATCGCCGAAGAGTCGGGGCTGCTCGATTCTGCCGGGCCCGGGGTCAGCCGGGCCGGCCACCGGGCCGGCGGCTGCACCTGGCTGGTGGATCCGCTGGATGGCACGAACAACCTGGCCATCGGATTGTCGGCCTACGTGGTCGGGATCGCGTTGTGCGCGGGCGACCTGCCGGTGCTGGGCGTGGTGCACGACCCGGTGCTGCGGCAGACGTGGTCGGCGGTCCGCGGCGGTGGCGCGTTCGGGCCCGGCGGCCGGCTGCCCGCGCCCTCCTGCCGGCCGGCCCGCTACGGGCCGCTACTCGCCTGGACCCAGGGACATGGCGTGGCGCGCGAGGACGCGGCCGCCCGGGCGCTGAAGCTGGTGCTCGAGTCCACCGCGCGCCGGGTGCTCCAGCTCTGGGCGCCGCTGTTGGCCTGGGTGATGCTGGCCCGCGGTGACATCGACGGCATCGTCGGGTACCGGGCTGAGGCGGTGGACCTGCCGGCGGGTGCCCTGATCGCGGCCGAAGCGGGCATCGCCGTGTGCAGCCTCGACGGTCAGCCGTTTGACGACCGGATCGGACGGCCGGCGTCCGATCGCAGCTTCGTGGCCGGTCATCCCGCCAACATCGGGCGGCTCACCGGGCTGGTCGCCGCGGCCACGCGCATCGTGCCGCAAGTGGCGGATCTGGATACCGCCGCGGACTGGTAGGGCGCTCACTGGGTAGGCAGCTCACTGGGCAGGCAGCTCACTGGGTAAGCAGCTCACTGGGTAAGCAGCAGCGCGCCTACGGCGGCGCAGATGCCGCAGACGGCGAGGCCCGCTCCGGTGAGCATGAACTTGCGCAGCGGCACCACGGCGTCGTAGGCGCGGCACCGCTCGTACCACAGCAGGGTCGCGAGCGATGCCCACGGCGTGATGATGGGGCCGACATTGGTGCCGATGAGCAGGGCCAATAGCTGCTCGTGGTGGCTGAATGGGATGACTGCCTCACCCGCCACGTAGGCGGGCAGGTTGTTGACCGCGTTGGAAAGCCCGGCGCCGGTCGCCGCCGTACGCAGCGCGCCCACCGTGCCAGTCCCGTTGCCGATGAGCGCGCGGGTCACCACGGCCAGCCCGTGCAGGCTCACCGTCTGCACCACCAGGAAGAGCCCGACCACGAACACCAGCAGCCGCCACGGGACCAGCCGCGGCCGCAGCACGGCCCGCTTGCGGGCCGCGAACGCCGCCACAACCAGCGCTGCCGCTATCGCGGAGGCATAGCCGAGCTGGATACCCGTGACGACGATCAAGGTGATGAACAGCAGGCAGGCCAGCGCCGCCACCCAGAACAGCACTGGGTCGTCGGGCCGGCGCGGCGGCGGCGGGTCATAGCGGTCCATGCCGCGCTCACCACGCCGCCAGTAGAACACCCACAGAAAAAGCATGGTCGCGGCCACGGAGGCCAGTTGCACGGGCCACATCCGGCTGGCGAACGCAGCGGCGGGCAGCGCCACCCGGTTCGCCGCCAGCAGATTGGTCAGGTTGGACACCGGCAGCAGCAGGCTCGCGGTGTTGGCCAGCCACACCGTGGTCATGGCGAGCGGGATGACGGCGATGCCCGCCCGGCGGGCCAGCGCGAGCATCACGGGCGTGAGCAGCACCGCGGTGGTGTCCAGGTTGAGTACAGCGGTGGTGGTGGCGGCGAAGAACACGCACATAACGAAGAGCGCTGGGTAACTGCCGCGGGCCAGGCCGGCGATCCGGACCGCGATCACGTCGAAGACCCCCGCGTCCGCGGTCAACTCCGCCAGCGCGATGACGGTACCCAGGAAGAGCAGCAGCGGGAGGATCCGCCGGATCGTCGCATCGGTGTCGGCGCGCGGGAGCAGGCCCGTCGCGACGAAGATCAAGCCGAGCAGGACAAGCCCGGCCGTGATCCAGTCCAGCGCGGGCCGCCGGAGTGCCGCCCGCCACAGCGCCTTCCACCACAGTGCCGCCCACCACAGCGCTGTCCGCCGGAACGCCGTCAGCCGGCTCTGCGCGTTGCCGGTGTGTCCGGAGTGCGCGGCCTGGTCAGGGTCGGCGGCGGGCACACCCGTCATCGTCGCACAGCTCCGAGCCTCCAGCGAGGGACGGCGAGCACAGCGCGAAGGCTCCGCGAGGAGGAGGATGAGCGCCGGAGAGACTGCCGATCACAACCCTGCCGATCACGGGGTCAAGCGGGATACTGAAATAAGAGCGCCCGGCAATAGGGCGCTGGATCAGGGAGCGCCGCGAGCCCGGCAGTCCTATTGCCGGGCGCTCTTACATGCTCAAGGGGGATACTGAGACAATGAGCCGGTCAGCCGGTGCCGGGGGAGCGAACGGGCCGATCCAGATCTTTGTCAGCTATTCTCCCGCGGACGAGCGCTGGGCCACCTGGATGGCCTGGGAACTCGAAGCCGCTGGTTACCGGACGATGCTGCAGGCCTGGGATTTCGTGCCGGGCACGAACTTCATTGACTTCATGGACCGCGGTCTCAGCCAGGCGGCGGCCGTGGTCGCCGTGCTTTCCCAGCACTATGTGAACTCCACCTATGGCCGGCTGGAGTGGCAGGCGGCGCTGCGGGCCGACCCAGCCAACCCGGCGGGCAGATTAGTTACCGTCCGCGTCGAGGATTGCCCGCTCGATGGCCTGCTCGCCACCATCACCTACATCGACCTCGTGGGCGTGACCGATCCGGGTCAGGCCCGTGAGCTGCTGCTTGACCGGGTCGGGCACGCGCTCGCCGGGAGGGCCAAGCAGCGGGAGGTGAGCTACCCGCACCCGGGCAAGACCATTGTGGGTGAGGTTCTCCCCGCGGCGGCGGCGCCTGCCGACGCCGCGCAGGCCGCGTCGGCCGGGCCCGAGTCGGCCACGCACGCGCCGGCCGCGCCTGCGCCGGCCGCGCCTGCGCCGGCCGCGTCGGCGGTGCCGCGCGCCCGCCGGGCACCGGCCACCGCGCCTTTCTACCCGCCCGCGCGTCCTGGCCCGACCGAGCCCCGCTCCGAGGTCACCCTGCTGCAGGTGGCCGGTCCACGGTTCGGGCGCGGGCTCGCGGCCTCGGGTGAGCGCTTGTCCGCCGCCGAGCTACAGGCCCGGATCTGGGCCGATGTCACCCAGCTCGCCGCGGTCGGCATGCCCAGGCCCGACCTCATGGTGGTCACCGGCGACCTGACGGAATCGGGCAGCCTGCGCGAATGCGACGAGGCGCTCGCGTTTCTCACCGGGCTGCGCGCGCTCCTCGGTCTGGAGCCGCAGCGTGTCGTGATCGTTCCCGGGGGGCGCGACATCACCAAGGCCGCGTGCCGCGCGTACTTCGCCACCTGCGAGGCCGACGACGTCGAGCCGCAGCCGCCGTACTGGCCGAAATGGCGTCACTTCGCCAGCTTGTTCGGTGAGTTCTACCGCGGACTCGACGGTCCGGTGTTCGACAGCGCGCAGCCCTGGAGCCTGTTCGCCGTACCCGACCTGCGCGTCGCCGTCGCCGCGCTGAACTCGACGATGGCCGGCAGTCACCGGCCGGAGGACGACTACGGCTGGATCGGCGAGGCTCAGGCGGCGTGGTTCGCCGAGCAACTGGCCGGTTTCGAGCGAGCCGGCTGGCTGCGGATCGGCGTGGTCAGGCACGACCCCGCGCCTGGCGCCGTGCCCGCCGGCCGCGACGCCGCGCTGCTGCGCGACGCCGGCACGCTTGACCGGCTGCTCGGACCGCGGCTCAGCCTGCTGCTGCACGGCCCGGGGCCCGGTGGCGACCAGGCCGAGGAACTCGCCTCCGGGCTGCTCGTGGTGCCCGCCGCGTCCCCGGGCCAGCACCAGTTTCTCCGGCTCACCCCGGATGGCCTGGACCGCTGGAGTGCGCGGCATGGCACCGGTGATGGCCCGGTGCGGCTCGCGCGGCGGTGGGAGGCGACCGGCGGCACCTTCGCCACCGGACGCGCCGATCAAGGCGAGGCGGAGCATGCTGGTCAGCCGGGGGTGGCGGCTGGGGCGGCGCCGCCGCCCGAGCCCGACCGGCCCGCGAGCCCGGCCAGCATGCTGCTTGACCGCATCGCGGAGGTCTGCGAGACCCGGCATGAGCACGCCAAGATCCGGCGCGTGGAAGGAGAGATGCCGCACCTGCTGGTCACGCATCAGGAGGAGGGGTTCATCCGGCAGTGGCGGATCGCGGCGCACGTGGGTGAGCCGACCGGCGAGGAGCTGGCCGCGTTCCTGCGGCTGGTGCACACGGGACAGCCCGAGCCCGGCTCCGAACTGGTCTACGAGGGCCCGCAGCCGCCCCGGATGCTCCGCGAGGAGGCGCTGCGGCGAGGTGTGCGGCTGCGCAGCTTCATCGAGTTCCAGGGACTGCTCGATCTGCGTGGTTACGTGGCGGGCCAGGCCGCCCGCGTGGCCGCCGACCCGTTGTATCCGCCGGGCCTGTACGTGCCGCAGCGATTCAGGGAGCTGGACCGGTCCTCCCCGGGGGTGCGTGACGACCTGGCCGACGAGCTTCTCAGGCAGCTGGCGGCCGACCACGGCCGGTTCGTGCTCGTGCTGGGCGATTTCGGGCGCGGCAAGACGTTCGCGCTGCACGAGGTAGCCCGCCGGATTCCGGTCGAACTGCCCCACCTGGTCCCGCTCCTCATCGAGCTGCGCGCCCTGGACAAGGCGCACTCGGTGGATGGCCTGGTGGCCGCGCACCTGGCCAATCACGGCGAGGATCTCATCGACCTCAAGGCGTTCCGCTACATGTTGCGGCAGGGACGCATTGTGCTGCTGTTCGACGGCTTCGACGAACTGGTCACCCGGGTCGCCTACGAGCGCGCCGCTGATCACCTGGACACGCTGGTCCAGGCGGCCGAGGGTAAAGCGAAGATCGTGGTGGCCAGCCGGACACAGCACTTCAAGTCGCATGAGCAGGTGCTGACCGCTCTCGGTGAACGGGTCGGCTCGCTGCCCAGCCGGCGGGTTTTCGCCATCGAGGACTTCACTCCGGCACAGATCCGTGCCTACCTGATCGCCCGCTACGACGGCGACGAGCAGGCCGCCGGCGATCGGCTGCGGCTGCTGAGTGGCATCCAGGACCTGCTCGGCCTGTCCCGTAATCCGCGCATGCTGTCCTTCATCGCCGACCTGGACGATCACCGGCTGCGTGCGGTGGCCGGCACCCAGCAGACGATCAGCGCGGCCGGGCTGTATGAGGAGATCCTGGGCACCTGGCTGCGCCATGAGGAGCAGCGCACGCACCGGGTGCCAGGGACGCCGGTCGGGCTGAAGCTCGACGAGCTGTGGCGAGCCGTCACCACCCTGGCCATGCGGCTGTGGGAAACGGGAGAGTCCTTTCTCCGGCTGGCTGCCCTGGCCGAGGTCGCGGACACGCTCGCTGACCTCGCGGGCGGCCGGCTCTCCTCGGGCCAGCGGGCCCATGCCGTGGGCGCCGGGAGCCTGCTGGTCCGTACCGACGCGGGACTGTTCGGCTTCATCCATGCCTCGGTCGCGGAATGGCTCGTCGCCGCGGAGATCGGCAGGCAGCTCACGGGCGGTGCGGCCGACCCGGCGCCACTGTCGGCCCGGCCGCTGTCGCAGCTGACCGTCGACTTCCTCTGTGATCTTGCGGGCAGCCAGGCGTGCCGGGCCTGGGCCGGGCGGGTCCTGGCCGACTCCGGCGCCGACGAGGTGGCCCGCGCCAATGCGCTGAAGGTCAGCACCCGGCTGCGCACGCCGGTGCAGACCGACCTGCGCGGTGCGCTGCTGCCGGGGGAGGACCTGTCCTACCGCGAGCTGGCGGGGGTCGACCTGACCGGCGCCGACCTCAGCGATGCCCGGCTGGTCGGCACGAACCTGAGCAACGCCATCCTGCGCGAGGCCAGGCTGGCCGGCGCGCGGCTGGACGAAGCCCGGCTGGCCGGGGCGGACCTCCGCGGCGCCGATCTGACCCG